>Ga0065711_1001120_pt1 | contig 47923 bp, 23 predicted proteins | sample Hoacrofraction12_FD_59098 | JGI IMG/M metagenome (GOLD analysis project Ga0065711, IMG submission 59098) | Hoatzin crop microbial communities from Cojedes, Venezuela - Epithelial fraction 12 v2 (version 2) | ecosystem: Host-associated > Birds > Digestive system > Esophagus > Crop | place... | reverse complement strand
GCGGGGACCGGCCCCGGCGGGGGGGAGCGGGGGCACCGGCCCCGGCGAGGGGGGAGAGCGACATGGAGAGGGGGGCCGGCCCCGGTGGGGAGGGAAAGGGACATGGAGAGGAGGGACCGGCCCCGGTGGGGAGAGAAAGGGACATGGAGAGGGGGGACCGGCCCCGGCGGGGAGGGAAAGGGACATGGAGAGGGGGGACCGGCCCCGGCCGGGGGGAGATGGGGCGGCCCACGGCGGCCCGGCAGCCGCCTGCACAACGCGGTCCGTTCCGAGGGCCGCGCAGGCCAGAAGGATGTTCGTCCCGGGTACAACTCCCCCACATTTGGAAAGCCCGTGAAAATAAGATCGGTGAAATTCTTTCCCGGACTTTCTCAAACCGAGCCGTAGACTGTGATCAGCCACGGGGGTATTCCCCCCTTCTGTGAGCAGACAGAGAGTTGTGACGGGGAGATTACTGCTGTCCCGAGGAGACACCAACGACAGGCCTGAGGCAATGCTAGCAGACATTTCACCAGAAAAGCCTCAGATTTTGGTATGCTACTGGGAGCGGAAAGCACAGGACATTCACACTTCACCCCCTTCATAGAAGCTGCCAAGAATGGACAACAAAAACACGAGCCTTAACTGCAAGGCAAAATTGAAACGTCCTTCGATGCAAGATGGGACACCCAGCACTTTTCAAAGTCTGACCACTAATTCCTGCAGCAAGAAGTGCCAAAAAGCGCGTTGGCCTAGGTTCAAGGTAGATATTCATCTAAACCCACGTGTGCAGCGGTCCCAATTAGCAGCTGCTTCTACAGCTGAGTCATTGAGTACTTCCCTGTAACAACACAGCCATGTGCATTACAGCCTATCTCGGTGAGTCATTTCACTCCACACAATCCATTCACAGCTTACATAACTGCCTCTGACTGCACAGAAAAAGGAAAATGGAGAGCTAAATAAGCAAAAACAATTTCATCCCATTACAAGGAAGACAACACATGTTACTATAATTAACCTGGTTTTGTATTCCCACTGTCTTCAAACCAGTTCAGTCTTTCCAAGATTTTCAGGTGCAATACACTTTTCTTGGAAATTGTTAAAATGAGAACAAGACAGGGCAAATAAACGGTAAAAGATCTTACGTGCAACCACAAGCATAAGACTGCATGCCATACCCTGAGCCCTTTCTGTCATTCTTCATCATGAGTGCTACCTTCAACCATAACCATCTAATAAATTTCCACGTTACCATACAGAGCTTACAGAACTTTCAAAAGAAATTTATGAATTTAAATTGAAGTTAATATAATCAAGTGTTTGGTGATTATCCAAATCAGTTTGACTTTTTATTGAACAAAAATATGACAGTAAAAAGTGAAATAAAACTTTAACAACATTAAATAGAATATGAAGGCAGCCTGTTTTCACAGACACACAAGAAAGCAGCCACTTCATTAATTTCACCATGCAGCATTTTTAAACCTGCGCATGACTCTGAGCAAGTATTAGTGAAACCTCCTGATTTACTTGAAAAAAGCTCACATAGACACACCTGAAAAGGTATATAACACCTCTGACTGGCTTCTTCCATGTTCCTACTCATTGTAAAATATGTAAAATAGCAACCTCATCATCACTCATAACAATTCTTCAGGACTCCTGCTCCATACTCCTAACAAGAAAGCCACCATTTTCCCTAACGAATGTATCATTTCCACTCTATCAGAAAAGAAAATAAAGATGTCAGAATACTGTAAACATCTCCAGACTGTATAGCAGCTAGAAAGACATTCCTCCGTTCTCCTGACAATAGCTCGCATAGGCATACATTACCACGCAATCAGCTAGCTTGTGTATGGCAGCAATGTAGCCTTAGAAGCACAAATTTTAGTGCAATTTACTCAAATCTTCAATGACACAGTTTCCCTGTTGACATCATTACCTGCAACTCACCACTGTTTCGTGTCTCCCACTCTTAGAAACTTCCCCTATCTTCCCCACGTACAATGCTTTTAGCTTCCTTCCTTCCTTTCACCACGTGTTCGCATTTATGGGTAGGGTGCTGGCAAGGCAACATCCCTGCTGGGCCAAATAATACTCGTGGAGCCCCATCCGTGGTACGTAGCATTTCGCTGCAGCTCCTTCACACTGTTCTCCAAACTCTGCACAAGTTCTTACCAAACTGACTCAACTAGGACACAAAAACAACCAGGTATGACCTGACTGTGGACACAAAGACAGATGTAGAGCCAAAGGCGGGTGAACAGAAAGAACTGCTGGAGAGGCACCCCCCATCCTACGGAGCCAGCTGGTTCCAGACATCTCTTCCAGGCACACAGCAATCAGATCATAGCACAGATGGGCTATGGGTTAAGTGGTGTGCAGCACTGGGGCATGTTCCAAGTTTGTCAAAGCAGAACACATCTCCATACAAAGCAATGCTCTCAAGGGAAATGGAGTATTTGTGACACCCTTTATCAGGATAAAATCTTCACTTACCATAAGAGGCATTTGTAGAGACTGATCTTTATGAAAGTGGATACCACTTTGCTAGAGATGTTTCTCCATGACACAGCATAAATCTTGATTTACGGATGTCCATTGTCTCTGAGCTAACTACAGCGTTTATTGTGTTCATAATTCGAAAGTAGCGACTTTTTCAATTCCATTTTTTTTTCTGTTTCCTCTCTTGAGGGACAGTTTTCATATTCCTTTAAAATTAGTACAAAACAAAACAGAAAAATCTTCAAGAAAGCAAAGACTACTTTGACAGAAGTTGCAATCTTAGGCAAAAGGACAAGCTTCAATCCTAAACTTATTGAACAGTATTTTGAGCATAGGCTTTTTAACAGTGCAACAGCTCCTCTGTGAAAGGTTTGGTTCTTGGTTGAACTGGCTGCCTGACTTTCAGCAACTATTTTATTTTTTTACGCAAGATCGTCATCACCACCACACACACTTTGTAACTGGTAAAAATCTGTTCCTCATCTAATGGGTTAACCGCTGAACTGAATGCAGAGGACACTGCTGAGCAAACAGTAAAGGTGTCTGCACACTGTGCTGCAAAGCAAGCAGCTACTAAGAACTTTCTACATCACTGGCCACTGCCTCAGGCCAGGTATTGGCAAAACAAACCTACAAATACTCTGAAGGAGATCCATTTACCCATCCTGCTACTAACTTTATTATTATTTTCTAATATATCTAGTTTTCAAACTGCAGAAAGAGTCAAAAGAAAAAAAAAAAATTGAAACACGAGCCTTTCTTAAGAGCAGTTATCAACCACTTCAAAAGGAAAGCCACACCAAGAAACCAGCGGCTTTCAGAAAGATCAATGATTGCTAAACATGTAGGGCAATCACAGTTTATTTTTCGCACCACAACAAATTCTGACCTGCTTTATATGAAACCACACACAAGAGTACCATCGTTCTTTTGAGGAAGAACTTCTTCCTTCTGAGGGTGATGGAGCCCTGGAACAGGCTGCCCAGGGAGGTTGTGGAGTCTTCTTCTCTGGAGATCTTCAAGACCTGCCTGGACAAGGTCCTGTGCAGCCTGCTGTAAGTGACCCTGCTTCGGCAGGGGTGTTGGACTAGGTGACCCACAGAGGTCCCTTCCAACCCCAAATATTCTGTGATTCTGTGATTCCTGGGTCTGTCACTCCTTCTGCCACTGGGCTAACAGAGGCAGCGAGGAAAGTATCCCCCTCTCTTCCTGTGAAGGGTGCAGGTCACCCCTGGCAGAAGGCGGTGCCCAGGAATCTGCTGACCTTTCCTTTAGTGACAACAGACTGTCCTTTCTGGCACAGGAAAAGAGGGTTGATGGGTCATGGGGGTTTTTTGCTGTCCCTGGTCAACTGCAAATGCTGACCTCTTCTGCTACAGCCTGCTTTATTAAGGAGGCTAGAAAAAAACCACCGTGGGGGAAATTCAGGTCTATAACAGTCATAACTACCCCAGTTAGCCCTATATGACCACTACAATGTTACAATATTCATCTCTATTTTACTGTGAAACTCCATTCTCCTCTGAAGAGCCCTAGGGTCAAAATCTACAAAGTAAGCTTCCTTACAGTAGAAACAACAGGCTCCATGAGGCAAAATTATCACTCTTAAAGTGAAATCTTTTTAAAAATATAGAAAATACATAAACGTATAAAACTAGAAAGAACAAAGCTCTTTGTTTTAAAATTAAGAATATGAATTAAGAACACAATTGAAATACTACTATTTCTTATAGAATGACAAAATGGATAACTAAAAATAAGCTGCCTACAGACGAATGGAGAAAGACTCTTGTTTGATAAAAAGTTGTCAGTCTGAGCATGCCACCAACATGAAACAGCTGTTGGGGCTGAGGCAGACACAGCAGCTGCTACAAGGCCTCCCAAAAGATGCAAGCCTTAGACACTTTCATTTGAACAGGAAGAAAACAGAATAGCACCAACAAATAAAGTGAATTACCAAGCTAACTGATAATGCATGGAACAAGCCAAGGGATTAAACAAACTATTTTATTTGCCTTTACACCCATATGAATCAACTGTATCTAATTTGTACAGAATTTTTTATAACACAGCTGATGTTTTACAGCTTTTTGTTTTCCTCATACTGTCTAAATTTTAGGCTTCTTTAGGTTCACAAAATAAATTACATCTTGTAAGTGAAGTATCCTAGCATTCATATCTTTTCCCACATGATTAGCAACATTTTTCTGCTCACATTCAGGTATTTTTAAACTAAAATAATATACTCTCATCATCATGAAACAACTGTGCATCACTGGAGCACAGTACCAGTTTCTTTGTCTCAGAAATTGAAATAAATCAGTTCAGGAAAGTTATTAAAGGACAAATAATTTTCTTGTTTTAATTGGTGGTTTTGAAATGTTATTTTCCTTCTAAGCAGAAGGTAAAAAGAAAGGTAGAAGCTTACATGTATATATTCACCCACATTAATGCATCTGAAGACAGGTGAAGTGTTATCGTGTAGCACTCTGTTCAAAACACAAATCAGTTTCTAGTTCGATGACTTTGACGTTTCGACCTTGAAGCCTCAGAAGAGGAGGAAGGTAACAGCACTGTCTGAAGATGGGAGACGGCAGCATAGTCATCAAACAAACCTTCAGACACCAGAACTAAAGTTCATTTTGCTTCCTAGAGTTTCGCAGCTCTTCTGGTCTTCAGTCCAACGCATATTAGTGTGACTCAGGAAGAGCAAGTGGGATTTCAATGTTACTGCTAAAGCTCTCTTAAGCAAAAAATCATACAGCCCAGTGAAGACAGAAGCACTTTACAGGCTAGGTAACTGCAAATTAAAAACGTTGAAGGAGTTTGGATTTGGGCATCTTCACCCTGACCAGTCAACAAGCATGGAAACTTTCCCCACAGGACTGTCATACAGAAAGGGCACCAGGGGAACAAACCACCAACAAGCGGAAGTTGTGAGATACATATTTTGAGCAAAGACCATCAGGACTACAAAAACAGTCTATGCTTCCTCTCCCATCGTTAAGAAAAGGCACATAGGTTCAAGAAGCACAATGGAAAAGAGCTACAAAGTGGAGAAAAGGAGGTGAAAGAACATGGCTACTAGGAAGATCACAATCATGCAGAAGGCAAAGAGCTACAGAGTATTTAATTTTAGCCATCTACAATTATTTTTTTGAGAGCCAATTTTTAGTGAGAGAGAAGAGCTGGAAAGACTAAAATAATTTCAGACTTTGCCTAAATGTTTGTATTTCAGAGGATAGAGGTAAAATCCTTTATATGGTTTTCTACTTTCCAGATCTTGAAGGAGCAAAAGGGGAAAAAAAAAAAAAAAGAGTTCCAACTCATCCAGTGGAATGGAAAAATTATTGAATAAGTTGAATAGTAAGGATTTCAGAGAATAAATTCCTTTTCAAGGATGAAGAACAAAAATAATAAAACACTCAAAATTCTCCTAAACAGACTACTGAGTGTGTGGGGCAAACCAGTTTTGGTCAGAACTTCAATTTAACATTCTAATCTTTCAGTGAAAAAGTAAGTTACAGGGTCAAAAAATATTGTTCCTGATAAGCTGAAGGAATAGATTTGTACATTACAGGAGAAGGCGTATTTTAGATGAGTGGTTCCCAGATCTTGAGCCTTTGCAAGCATGTTTTCCTGGGGGGTTGCTGCTTCCAAATATGTTCTGGCAAACCAGATATGAATGGTGCTCCTGAAAGAGTCCTGATGTGAGAAGTGGAGAGCCCGAGCTCATCACGAGGATGGCCGGAGCAGCAGAGCACTGGCACTGCACAGCAGCCTGGAGCGGGAAGCAGCAGCAGCTGTCTACGGGTTTGGAGGGCAACCCAGCAGGCAGCTAATTCAGAAAAGAAGATTGGGAATTACTGTTCAGCTAAGGTATCTCCCTTTGTAAATACCACCCTTCAAGAAATTTCACAACCGTAATGTCTTTCCTCTAGTGCTACGGGTTGTTACTATGGAGTAGAAGTGGGTAAGGAACTCATTAATAAATGAGGCAACTCCCTCAGTAATTTTGTTGTGCTGTGACACTAAGAGGCCACATATTTATACAGTAATGCTTTCTTTACAACTTGGCGTTAGAATATAATCAACACACTGCATTGACGTTACAGCGTAGCAACACTGCTCTACCTGGAAATCCTCTCCTGTACCTTTTCCACATCTTTGGGAAATGAAAAAAGTGTATTTCATTTTCTCACAGACACAAAATCCCAAGTAGGCTAAAGCAGTACCTCTAAAACAGAAAATACCTGAATAATAATTAAATGCAACCAAAGATTTATACAGCAAGCCAAATGGCACAGAAAGGAAAGTGCAAATCTGAGGATTATCTGGCATTCGAGATCAAGGTTCTCCTCATGCCATATGAAATAAGCGTTGCTCCTTTTGCAGTCTTAAATTTAAACATGGAGGACTATTAAACTGTATATAAATAAACCCTTATTTACGCTTCAGAAGTGATTTCCATTATCAGCTGCAGCTTCCTGTTTCAGTCGTTTTTGTCATGAACCTCACTCAAGTCACTCCATCTCAGTTTTTAGCACATCATTTTGCGACCTGGCTCTGTGGAAGAGACAAGGAAAGGGACTAAACAGCTCTTAATGCTGCTTTTTTTGGCTCCTGTGCTTAATACAGCAAGTTCTTGGTAATGGACCAACGCAATTCTATGCTCCTGTCCACATATTCAGCAGATGTCTTCTACCACATTTTTTTGTTACCAGAGTACAAATTCTAGTCAATACAGCTAAAAGTTAGAGCACGATTGGTTTATTCTGTATCATCCAATTCACGTCATGGTTTAAAATAGAAATGATGAGTCCCACTCGTCACAACTATTTTGCTTGCTTGTTACTGAATACTGATATTTTTTTTTCCCCCAAGCATTTGTAATTTAAGGGGTTGGGTTTTTTTCCCATGGAGACTCTGCACAGCTGCTGATTATTTTTTGGACACAGCAAGTAAAACAGAAACTGAAAAAATATCCTCCGAGTGAGCAAGGCGACAGTAAAAGTATGGTGGAAAATCGCTGATGTTTCCTAATGCCTAATACCAAATTATTAGTTAAGAGTTTAACACTCCATACATCTGAATCTTATGCAGCTTAATATTCTGAGCAATTTTAACCATGACAGTACTTGATGTAGAATTTATGCAACCGTTCTAATATTTTACCTCTTAATACAATGACACCTCATCTCAGTTTTGCATTCCTTCCCTTTTGAAAAAACACTATGCTAAAGAAAACCAGTGCTGCGCAGCTGCTGAAAGTTTTTTTTAAATCCCTGTTTTTAAACAGTAAAGAGTATTAGTCTTTTGTGAGTATCCTGCTCCAAGCCAGTAGAATCTCCGCCCTGTTCTGAAGAGAATTATACATGTTGCATGCAGTCCAAACTTACTCATTTCCTAGGTTTTGGCACTGTTGGTAATTCAAGTATCATCAACAGAACTGAAGTGGGGGAGGTAGGGAAGAGGGTGATAAACAAAATACAGGGCTTCAACTTTCTCCTATCGCTACAGTGTTTTTGCAAGACTGCCTTCACCTCCAAACCTGTGAAGCTGCAACCACTACTGCCACCTGCGAGGTGCCACAAAATTGATTAGGTTAAATTGTGTGTATTTGCAGTGGTATTTCACAGAAGGACTTAAGAGTTTGCTACTTGTTTGCAAATGATTATCAGACTAACGTATCAAAAGCAAATTAAGAAAAAAGCAATCCAGTAACAAAAGGCACCCGGGTCCCACGGATTTTATTACAGACAATCTTGTGGTGTAAAAGGTAGCCACACAAAAGTTCAAGAATTTCACAAATCTCAAAAGAAAGCAAATAATTTCACCTTAGTTAAGCTTCCCATTTCCAGAAAGTCAGTCTCATGCTGATCCTCATTTTATAAGGCATTTTAGTTTGTGTGTCAAACAGAAACACTACAGGGCCAATTCAAACAACAGATCTTGACTTTCTCTCCACATCTATTATTCTTCTTTTCTTGCCTTCATTAGCCACTGCAGCTCCTTATGTACTGCTTACTATCAGATTTCCTGAACTGCTTTGTAATAGAGGCCCATATGTTAGCAGGAACAACCTACCACCGTCCATTTGCCATCCCACTCACAGACATCACTTCTCCCACTGCAACTGCAACAGTCTTAATTACAGCTGCTGTTTGCATGAATACAGAGAAGATACATACTAAGTATTTAATGGTTTTTAATATCTTTGCTTTTTAATTAATAAAGACACGACTGCCTAAATTAGTCTCAGAGTATTTTTAGATGTCTTTTAACACAATTCAGCAGCTGGAACAAAGGACACGAGCCAAACGTGATGCTTCTAGCCAGCTCACCCTGGGCTAGCATGGTCTGCTGGCTACGAGGGGTGTGTCTTGACAGCAACAGAGTGGTGGCCTCAAACAACCTCTTAATATCTCTCTGGAAATAGGAGTTACACGAGATATTGCAAATACTAAGCTTCCTTCAAGCTCAGAAAAAATACAAATATTTAATATAGCTAACATTCAGAACAAATATGCCAAATTAAATATTACCCTTTTCAGAGGACTGCTATTTAGCATTTAGGGTCTAACATTTCAAAATTCCTTGACTATTAAGATTTTAGGAAACACAAAATTTTAATAGGCTCTTTAACTCCTAGATAATCTTTATTCTTTATTTATTCTTTTATGCTTTCAAAGTAAAATATTAATAAATGACATCAACAAGTAAAAAGACACAGGAAAAGCACTTGACGTAGTAAAACTTCAGTACTCGGGAAACAGGTTGCTCTCTTATTTACTGCTTGAGTAAATCGTATGTATTATTACTGTGTTTATAAAACATTGTCTCCAGTATGATGCCCAAAATTAAATTAAAAATCCTATATTATCAAAAGGCATACTCTTGTAAATATTTGAGAGACTTCTGCTTTACATGTTGGAGGGAAAAAAAAACCCAGATATACAAAACATACACTTTCTTCTGCCCACTATCACTTGTCATATGAATCCTAGTCTGTAAATCATAATCCTAAACGTCCACGTTCCTCACACAAAAATTGTGGCAGTACACACACTTGTTTAAAGTGTTTCACTGAGTTAACACAAAAGTACCTGAAAATAGAAATCCTAGTAAAGGACAAAATGGAAGGATTCACCTGCCCAGTGCTCTGCAGCAGTGTTGTTTAAGCTAGCCAACCCATTAGTCTTTGGATATGACAGTGCTCAATTAATACAGCATATTCTGGGACAGATAAGCTTTCAAGTGAATGACCCTGCGCCACTCCCAAGGTTTGGAAATGAATGCCAAACTATAAACTTTCTGTTCACAACTAAAATATCTATAGTCATTTTATAGATAATTATCTGCTTGAAGCTCTGCTAGGAAGGATTATAACACAGTATTTCAGATTGTGGATTGGTAGCATGAATACTGCTTCAGGTATTAGAAAGCTGTAATATTACACTCCTACTGTGAAAGTCAGTGTCCTTCAGTTATGAGTTCTTCCACAAGAACATGACTCCTAAAACAGAAAGTAATTTTATCATAACATTGCTATTACTCATATAAATACATCTAAGTGGAGAATTCATTCAAATGCAGGACAAAATTAATCTGTAAAAGTGTGAATTAGAAGCACCTTTATGGATGTGAAAATCACTGACATTTGTGGTTTATAAATTAATCTCGCACTTGGTCTAGTTCTGAAAGTACATTTCTTTCTATCCCTGAAAAGGAAATAAGCCAACTATTTTAAAGTTATTCAGCTTTTTAATACAGTCAGTAGAAATTAATCATCAGAATCTTATAGATATTTCATACTCATTTTCAGCTGCAGAACTGACATACTAATCTTAGAACTAACAAATATCTGAAAAGGTAGAAGGCAGAACAGAGAGACAGAAAACTGTCCTGTAATCTACAAGACACAATGTGAAAGAAAAACAAAAAGAAAATCCTGTACTACAGGACTTCAGATTTTTATTTGATTTTCATGGCAGACAAAAGGAAGAAACCTAGCTCTAGATTGTGAATATACCAGAAAACTGTCTTTGTGGCATCCTAAAAACTCCTTTAATTTTGATGAATGTCTTAGAAATTCATGAATGCACAAGGGACACTTCAGAGAGCACTAAATGACCTAACCCAAAGTTTGAGAACAGAAGACATCTTCATGTGCTAAAATGACTTCATTTGTTTTCAGAAAACATGGGAGGAACATCTGGCAGGACAGGAAAGGATTCTGGAGCTTTTAAGGCATTAGAGCTGAAATTAGCAGGAGGCATATGTAGGTTGGATTTTTTTCTGCTTGCTTGTTTGGCTTTGGCAAAGGGGTACAAAATATTTCTGGGACTTAGAGAAAGTGAGGTAGAACCTTAGGGTCCAAAACTGGATGGAAAGGATTGCAAAGTTCCTACAAATCTTGAGAAAGAATAATGGATGAAAGATCTGTAGAGTGTGAATTTTAAGAGAGTAAAACTAAAACGTGCAAAACAAGCATCGGTATTATACTACCCGCAACAACTCCATCCATTTGGAAGAAAACACCAAAAAGCTTCCGAGTCATCCAAACCCATACTTCTATTCCCAGTCCTACGCCTGAGTGACTGGACTGATCCAATCTGTGGCAATTTGTGATGCCTCAAAGGTTATTTATTGGATTTGCACTGAAGCAAATTATTTTGATAAAATGAGACAAACTTCTCGAGGAAATAACATACTCTGCTAACTCCGCAGGGATGCTTTCTGTACTAATGAAAATCCTGAAAAGCAAAACGCAGCTGCCGTTGCTCTCATTCCACAGGCTGTACTTCACAAAGAGTAGTGTTAACTACTGATTAACTAATGGTGATAACCAGCCCATACTCTGTCTCCCAGGACCCCGGACTGAGCTATGCCGTTATCAGTCAGCGTCTCACACGCTGCCTGCCAGAGAGCCGCCCCAGGGCATTCCTCAGGCAGCCTGGCCCTATGGAGAGCATCCCTAGCTTCAGCACAGCCTCATGTGCAAGCATGAAAACACTAACATGCTGGTCTACTGTCCGCAAATATGTTTTCTTCAAGTGTGGAATCGAATATTATTAGTTCCAGCATGGGAGTATGAAAATAACCTTTCTTCCTAATGATTATGTTTGGTTTTCCATTTGGTAAATGGATTTTTCCTGCTCTCCATGTCTCAAAATTAGAACTAAATTTAAAGTCACTGGTTTTGGTTAACTGGGTTTTCCTTTTCTTTAACTCCCAAAACATAAATAGTGGACGAAAGCAGAAATTACAAACCATGATAACACAACTGATGAACTAATATACCTGTGATTTTTTTCCATGCTAGTTTTGAGTTTTTCTGTCCAACAATATCTGAATTAGAAATCCAATCATATATCTAATCAATACTTTTAAGCAATACCCAGAAGTTCATTGTTTTAACAACACAGCACTTAGTAACATAATAAAAAGATTTTGCTTTGTAGTTTCGTTAACAAAGAAATACATAACTGGGCAAGTTGCTGAATTCGGAACCCTGCTGGCACCATCAACTTTATCATATGCAACTCGCCGTAATTTATCGAGAACCATTTTAAAAACATTGTGTTCACTATTCATACTTAAAACTTTTTCCGTGATACTTCCAATTTGAAGCTGGCCTTGCTTACTTGGCTTTAGACTTCTGTTTTTGTAAAAACCTATTAACACTACCACTCAATTTTCATAAACCAATACCACAAATGGAAATGTAGAGGCCATTCCTTCTATATGAGTTTAAAATATATCAAGTCAGAGAGTAGAATTTTCTGACAGTATCACTGGAATTCCTCCCATGCAATAAAATTCTGTGAGAGTGTTTAACTGATAACATACTTCATGTTACCAAACAATAATAATGTTAAATCAAAATGATTGAAGTCCTGCTACACAGCAAGATACAGATAGCTATAGCTTAAAATTACTAGCAAAGTAATGAAGATAAGTGGATTCTTAAAGAAAGGCATAATGACAGCAGGAGTTAACTTATCAGACAAACTTTACACTCAGAGATAAAAACAATTACTTTAAGACTTTTAAATCTCTAGGCTAATATAAGATTGATAAACTGACTTTGTCTTTAATTTGGTAGCTATGTCACACTTTCATGTCAGAGACTAAATGTTTCTTCCATACCAAATTGAAGCAATTATCTCCATACTACTAGCACTAGACAAAATCAGTGACATTAAATGGATTTAAATGACTTTTTGTCAAAAAAAGGCATAATTAAGTACAATGAATAATCGTTCAGCTGCATCTCTTTTCTTGCAAGAATTACGTCTTAGCTTAAAGCTATACAACTATTTTTCAACAAGAAGAATATATAGAATGTTTCTGAAAAATCAGCAAATGGCACGGGGCTATTGTAAATATATGCAACGAGAAAGACAGGTCATAAATCCAGAGTAACTAGACTTCTCGCTAAACTGAACCCACAACAGTCCAAAACAGTTACCTCAGGTGGATGCTAACAAGCTCAAAAGTTCAGAATACGTGTGTGCGCAGCTGCACACATCTAAGAGAACACAGGTCACATTACAGGGAGCTAGACAGTATACTAAAAAACAAACTCCCCAAATGGCCTTCGGGCCTGCGTGATGTGCAGCTCAATCCCAGTGGTTCGGTCTGACAGCAGCCAAGCAGCAGTGCACAACCTTTGACTTGACTGGCACCTGAGAGGCAGTTCTTGGCCACCTTGCCAGACTGCACACACCTCTGCTTTCTTACCGAGCTGGCAAGCCATGGCGGACAATGTGGGAGGGAGATGGGGGAAAGCCCAGGGTACACTGGGGATGTGGCTGGATAGAAATAACAGAAACTGCTAACGACCCACTTACTGACCAGAGTTGGAATTAGCAGGGTGGTGAACAGCCAAGAAAACACGAATTTCAGTGCAATATTGTGGCCCAGAACGTGTAAGCTGTTTTAACGGAGGGGTGGTGTATAATTGCAGTAATTACTTTACCTGCTAAACAAATTTAAGAGGCCACTGGCAGAACAGTTAGTTCAGCTTTGAGATAACGCCCTCTCTAACAGAGTGCTGACAGACTGGAACAGGTTCAGAAAGGATTTATGCAAATGATTTTTCATGAGTACGACAAGAGACCTGAGGAATTCAGTATATATAACCTAACAGAAACAATGTTAAATGATTTGATTATCAATAAAATATTGTCACAAGAAAAAGTTTATTCACTGTGTGACGTTCCTTAGTCCAAGTGACAAAAGACAAAGCAGAGAAACCGATAACAAGAAAATTCAAACTGGACATGATGCACCATTATGGAATAATGCCTAATGGCACTAGGAAGGCGTTTATAAAACACCATTGATCATAAGTTAAATACTTCTTGTTATGTTTTGTCTTTAAAAGCTTTTTTGAAAGGAAGCACTCTGCCAAGTCACTATTTATTTTCAGTCAGAAAAAAAAGGTACAGCTATCCTGAATTATTACTGGGTTTATTAATTTACATACTAACTATATGATTCCTAAAGTTCACCAAGAATGAGACTGTACTCTGCACTCTAGTAAAGAGTTGCAAGTAGACCCTGTGTCATCCTGAGACAACAGAAAGCAAGGAAGTGGACAGAAGCAGGCAGTTAAAAAGAAGTGCTTGATGTGATAATCACAAAAGGGAATTGCCAACTGAAAATACTCCCTTTACAGCCTAGTTAACTCCAGTCCAAAACACTGCATTTGAAACGAGCTCAGTCCCTAGATATAAGGGAAGAGAAACAACCCTTATTGATCTACAGAACACACAGAAGAGCAAAGCCTCTCCTTGGAGGCAGTACAAAGGGGCAAGTATCTGGAAAAGAGATCATGAGAAAGAAAATGATTCTTACATAGAGTTTATCAGAAGTAGCAGCCAGTAAAAGGTAGTTAGTTTCTTGACCAAAGCAAATAGTAACATTATCATGTTCTGGAGGAGCAAATCATCTCAACTTCAAGAAAGCTGGAGATAAAACACGTACCTAGCACGGGCAATTGGAATAACAGACCGGTCTAATCATCTTCATCTGTGAAGACAATGTGGAACCTCTCTCATCTCTTTCAGAGCATAAATTTCACCACATCAAGAGACTTTTTTTTATATACACCTTCCAGTGCTTTCAGAAAATCTGCTCTTTACTGTCCATAGACAGCACTTAAGCAAAACTCTTGTTATAAACATCCTACGATGTTTAACAAATGTAGCAAATAAATCCCAGCAGTCACACAAGACAGTTTCCTACGATGATTTAATCGGCACGCACAAACTGACAGAACATTTTCCTTCTCACTGCTTAGTGAGAGGTCAAGATAAACACATCAAGGAGACAGCCTACGTTTCACGGACCTGGCTTCTGTTGGCTGTCCTTGATGCCTGACATTTTGCAGAAGAACTTAGCTTCACCCAAAAACTTGTGAAGGTGTTAGTGGCAATCAGCAAGTCAGCGAGCATGCTGCAGCTGACAACAAAACCTGTCATCACAAGATGTGGCCATTCCACTTCCACCCAGGTTTGGTACCAGCAGGAATGACTTCTGCATGTTAAGATCAACATACCTTCCACCACTTTCTACTTTGGACCCCAAAAAACCTGTAAAAATCCTGAATTGAAAAGACAGGGCAAATTCTTTGCACCTGGTTTCAGTTGGTTCAGATACCTTGAATGAAATATGCATTATTTTTTGGAATGGTACAGGAAATGACAGCAAAAATTCACAGTAATCTCATGATCCTTGAGTTTTGGGTAATCACAAAAAAGACACACATAACCAGATTTGACTTGTGGTAAAGTTATCTGAAAAGAAAAATCTCTTGAATATACATGATGGACAGATAAATGAACAGTTTTGATCTGCTCACTTGTGTTTTTCCTGTCAACCTATTTGATCTGGCGAAGTCATCTGTCAGTGAAGCAAAAGCAGCTTTCAGGAATGGCATCTTTGGTATTTTCCACTGGGGCAGAACTAAATTTCTGAAGTAATTCTGTATTATTATAATCAATGAGGTGAAATTTAACATGGAGCACTATACAAATGGTATTAATAACGCACCACTGAAGCAGATATCTACTGAAAATGCAGCCCCCAGAAGCACCCTCATCTTCAGCAGAGAAATACTACAACAAAGCAAAAATCCCATGTCAGCACTCAGCAGGAAAAAGAGAAAGCATGACTGGGTCTTCTGTATGATGTGTTTGGAAGACAAGGTAGCTTGGGTTTGGGAGAAGAAAAGGAACAGAAAAAGAACACCCTTACCAGAAACTGTGTCACCACACAAGACACAAGAAAAAACGCTGACCAAGTTCATATGACCAAATATATGACCACATAACAAATATTTAGTGATAAGCAGCTACATAAGTTAAATGATTAATTCCCTACCAGTAAGTATTAGAATACACTAGTGTACACATATAGCGTACAGCTACACATGTATCTTCTCCAATGCTTGCTTCTGTAACAGTCAACAGTACACTGTCATTGAATGTATGTACAATATGCTATTGGGTATTATGGGTTTGACATTCTTTAGAATAACGCAAAGGCAGTGTGCTTTCCTGAGAAAATATTTTTTTTTTCTTCTGAGTGCATAGAATTTCTTCCCTGCAATGCAAGAAGTTTAAAAGCCATTTTTCAGCTGGTTTTGAAAAAAATAACATTTTTTTTCTGATCTACAAAATATCTTCTGCAAGGATATATAACAAGATTTTTCTTGCAATGAAATGTGTTAAAAAGCAAACCTCTATTGGAGATGTATGACAAAATATCATTCAGAAATAGCAAGGAGGTAGTTTCACGGTGCATTTCACATGATAATTTTAATCTGTCAGCAGATCACCCTATCAGATGCTTAAAAGACACATATACCGCAACCAGTTAAATTGTAACAATATTTGGCATCTCACATACTGACTTCTGTTCCATTTCTATTATTTCTGTCCTCTCTTTTTAATTAAAGCAGAAAGGGGCAGATTACATCTGAAAATTCAACGCCTGCAGGTAAAATATAAAAGCTGAGTTTAGGCACACATTACACAAATACAACTGGAAAAAACCTAGTCCACACTGAAACATGCTTTAGGTATTAGAATATTTTTTTAAATCTTCTAGGTCCTGACATTAATTATGCATCTTTTCCCATTTTTCCACTTACCGGGCAGTGTATTAGCATCAAAAATGATATTTTCATTTTTTCCCTATGAAAGCCTTTTCAGCAGTAACTATATATAGAATAAATATAATTATTTTTCTCCTGCACACTTGCATAGTTCTGTACACAATTTCAATAAAAATCTTAGTAGGAAGTATGAATGAAGAAGAGTGTGTGACATTTACAGCGAAGTGGCAGGATGCAGACTACCAGGAAAAGATAACTGAAGTCAATGGTGAGCGCTTGCAAAACGTAAGCCAGTTTGGCAGAACCTGATACTGTATGGGAGTTGGGAAACTAGATAACAAAAGGTTGGCAATGTGCATTCTGCTCTTTAATAGAAAAGATGATATCAAGTGAGCTAACAGCCAAATAGTCACATCGTGTCTTTCCTCACAATAACACAGACAGGAATACCTGACAGTACTAAAATTTAATGGTATTTTGTTTGGAAGAAAAACTAATCTGAACTGTAGGCTAAGACGACCTTTCATTTAGATGAAACTGAATTCAAAAAATACTCCTTCTGAAAAAGAAAAAAAAAAGACCACAATTCATTAAGACACTTTTCTGTAAAATGATAAGGATCTGGCCACTGTTAGGTGTTTCATCGCTATAAAATGTGAGACTATGCCACTAGTAAAACTCATATGATTTTCTGAATAAGGTCTGCTAACAGACCCCCACTAACGAATTCAAGAAACAGATAAAACAGTAAGGTTGTTTTGCAAATACAGCAATGTTCATGATAATGTTTAGTTTTCCATTTACATAAACTGTTTTAAGTTTGTAGCGTACATTTGAAACAAACCCCTTGGAGGAGTTGAAGCCTACACACAGGTGTAAGCTCTCCTCTTCAGTCCCTCCCATTGTAATTCACACGAGTTGATACCATGTGAAAGGTAAGGTATCAGAAAAGATAGGTATGAAAAGAAAGAAAGGTAAGATTTCTTTCAAAATAAAGTACTGCATCTTGCTGTTTATTTGGGGCTTTGTACTATGATGCAGTATGATTAGAAAAAAGAAAGATTTTTCTATGTTAGTTAGATGCAAACAAGCATAAAAAGAATCTAAATTCAGACATAACAGATATATGGCCACTTTAAATCTTTTCTGTTATAGGACCATTTTTAAAGGCAAAATAATTTGCTACATTATTGAGCATTGTAACATAAAACATGCTTCCACTACTTATTGTTACAAAACATATACAAGCTCTTTTAAAGTAATTTCCTAGCTTTTGCTTTAAAAAGTGAAAAGAATAGTCATTTTCTTACATGGACAGCAACAAGGACCATACATCCATCATCAGGGTTTGCAGCCTGAAATTATAGCACCAACTTCTGTCAGATGAGATGCAGGACATTAACTGACGATAGAGGAAAGATTTTATCCCAGAGAGGGAAATGGCCCCTGGAGCTAAGTGCTAACTCCAGCGGCGATCGGGGAACCCTGGTCTAGTTTATCCCTCTCTTTTCTCCCACCCTGGAGGTGGGATCCGTGCCACATATTTGTGCCCCCAAAGGAGGGAGAAGGGTTGCTGAGACTATGGTTTTATGGAGTAAGCCTGGCCAGGCTGTCTGCCTCTCCAAGTTTCCCAGGAATTGTGAGAACTTTTTCTCCCAAGAGGTATTCCGAGAGGCTGTGGGGATGTAGTTTAGGACAGGAGGTAGGACTTCACTAACTTCCTTCCCTCCAACTCACATTGCTCCATCTGCTCTGTCAGCTCCCAGCATAATGTGATCTAATGCTTAGGTGGCAGCCTGGGACCCTCTCCCTGGAACAGCCACATTCAGGCATTAATTTGGCAGGTTAACACTATTTTCCTGAGAAAAACAAGCAAGAGAAGGGAAATGGTGTGTCTGAATTGTTTAAACTCAACTAAATCTGTACAAAATTGGATGGGATTAAGAAAAGGTGTTTTTCTAGCTCTAGGGCCTTTTCTCTCCCATATGTCAAAGATTTGCAATGTAATAGCTTTTCTCTACCCCACCCTCCCCTAAAAGTCAAAGGAATTTTAAAATACCGAAACACAATAGACAGTCTACAGACAGGTGTAGTAATCCACTCCAACTGTAAAATTACAGACAGTGCATTTGCAGGAATTTCCATTTGAGGATTGTAATCCTATTCTTTAACTCCACAATAAGGCACAGAGGGCAAAATGGACAAATTCTGTGACAAAGAGTAGGGCACCTGACAGTGCAAGGGACACCCCTTCAGCAGCAAAGCCTAATCTTGTTCTGAAACCAGCAGCTGAAATTCAGTCTAGAACCTGCCGTGATCAGCAGACATTACAATTTAACTATGAGGAAGCCTATGAGAAGTGTGTTTGAGAAGCTCAGTCCACTACCCAGCATAAATACATGACAGCTTTTATTGGCAGGTTCGTCAGAGCCCTCATCACAACATGACTGCAACAGCCTCAAATTGCCACATAAGGCACTTCATACTGTGCATCACTTCCTATCACCTATGATAAAAAAAATATAGCATAAGTACAGTCAGAAATCTTTTTGTGTTTATATACTTTGTGTATGTAGCCTGGAAAAATAGCATAATTTATATTTTACCAATGAGAAATTTTGTACAAACATGCTGAGGAAATGGGGTGGGTTCACTCACTGATTATATGTACTTGATAGCAGGAAGAACTTTGTAAGCAAACTCACAATTCTTTGCCTTTTACTTGCACTACATATTACAATATAAACACAATTCCTGTCCTTGGCTTGCTCTCTTCTAAATGCTATGAAGTATAGTTGGTGTTTTACAGAGTGTTTGTAGATTCATGCAGAGTTTACAGATTTGTCTTTGCTGCCCAAAGTGATTCTGGTGTTCCAAGTAAATGGCGGATGAATGAACAGGCAGACTGATAGGCATGTGGCTATAAATGCCCCGAGAAAAGCAAAAGCAATAGCATGCAAAGCCAAATTAGGACTGCAATTTGCATTTAGACTTTCCTAAATTGCCATTATGTCCTAACATTTGTTTTGCATAAGCTCAGTTTTGGTTTTCTACACTACTTTAATTTTATGCCTCAGTTCTGTTCTTCCATCCATTCTTTATTCTGGACCTCTGGAAGTGATCACTAAGTTTATTTAATGATTTGAAAATACATATATATTTACATATTTGATCAGCTATCAAAATAAACATCTTTCTTGAATCCAAAATAAATTTTAAATAAAGGAAAACAAGAGATATAAAAACAGTATAAAGTGTGGATCAAAAACTAACTTCCAGGAAGTACCCAATGACAATATAGAAAAGCAAAGTTCATAGGAAAAAAAATAATGTCGGTTATGTAAGGTTTTCATACATGCACTGAGGAAGACTTTTATGAAAACTTCTTGTCTATACATACAAAACCTGAGCACTTACCAACCGAAAAAGCATAGTACACAGTTTTACCTGTTATTTGCTTTCTATAGTTTAGGCAAGACAGTTTTTGGAACTACCATAGCGATTTATACCATCCGTCACTTCCACTCCACTCAATAAAACAAGGGCTACCCTACAGTCCCACCTCTCCAACCACATCACCGAACACATTACAGACTACAGAAGTTACCAGCTGTTTCAAAGAGCTCTTTCCCTCCCATCTGCTTTTCAGGATGAGGAGGTAGCATGACTTTTTTGGAAAGTGTTGGGTTTTCTCTTCTTTGGCATAAATCGTTGACTATTTTTACAAAAAGAAGTTCTTGTTTTTCAGCCATCCTTTCTTTGGAAGAAAGAAGAAGAGTTTAGCTCTTGCCATAGCATGTTTACTTTTGCTAAGAGGATAAAGTTAGTGCCAGGTCCCAGAAGAAACACCTAATATGAAGAAGAATTATTGAGGAATAAATTTGTAATGCTTTCTTTTTTAACAGTATTACCTGTTTCTAAAAAGGAATATATTTATTTTTCATAAGTGAATGCAACCACAGAGAACAAGAGCCAGGCCTTCCTTCCACTGAGTTAAGAACATCTTTTAAAAATCTCTAGGTCTAACGCTAGAGCTGTGAAGAGTTACTGAAAGGGGAGTAGAGAAAGAAAAGGAAACACCGTCAGGTATGCCTCAGTAGCTCTGTTTGAAGATCTCTTCTCTGTTTATACGGACCCCAGTAACTGGACAAACTTCAAAGTATCTATCCAGTTATGCAACAGTTTATCTCGGTCACTGATGAAGGACTGAGGCTCAGAAGGGACATTTTACACACTAGGAAGACTCTTGAAAGGGTGCCTCAATGCCATTTTTTCTTCTTGTAACCCACTCTTCAATGTGAAAATATCAAGCCCTACCAAACATGCAGAAGCAGGGAAAAGTGAAAATCAGAAAAAAGGGTCACAAATTAAAACCCTTCAATGGTGAAGAACCGTGCAGTGCACAGAAATTGTGCTTCCAACCGGATTGTCCTTTACAAAAAATATTTTTACTAGAAAAATTGTATCTGTCTGTGTAGGGTTGAATCAAACACCAGCTATGTGAATTCACACGGTAAACAGACATTTGCACAGACAGTTTTAATGAAATAGAATACCTGATTACTTATTTGGGAAGTCTAGATATTTCCTCTAAACTCAACAGCACCCAAAGTGCATCTCATTTGATCCTGGGCATCTATATGCATCCTTCCAGCAAGAAGTAACAGAAAAACAGGCATCTCAGGCCACAGCCATGCCCCCCTGCCTAACACATGTACCTAAACCAGGCAAATCTAGTGACTGATAATGCCACCTCTCACTTTCAACTCATCACAGCAGGATGAGAGATGATCAGCTTAAACTAAACACCTGTCTTTTCAAAGGCTAACCTTAAGGGAGATAAAAGCTATCTTAAGTGTTTCTCATGCTTCGGTGCATTTTCTTCCCAGTATTTTTCAGATGCAATACGTAAAACAGATATGCAACTTTGTGTCTTCTTTATTTCAGCATTACGTTATTCAGGGAAGGCAGAAGAGGTAGTGGCAATGTAACTGACCTTGTACGCACCAGTTAAGTGTGGTATGTGGGCAATTCAGAAAATGAAAGATTATACATACATGAGCAGATGATTTAAAAAAGAAAAGAACAAATGCCCAGATATAATGTTTTTGAGATAAAAAATAGCACTGTATTAAGATCCTATTAAAGAATTTGGCACTTTAAGACACAATAGTTACCTCTGTTCAGACAATGTTTCTAGGATTTGAAATGTTAACATAACAGTGAACTAAACCTGAGGATACAAATCAATAGCTTCACAGGCTTTTCTCTTTTTTCATCTTTTTTTTCACATAATATGTATGTTCTTTAATATTTACTATTACTACTCAGCAACCTGAATACCTAAAAGTACCTGCCAACATTATGTCTCAATCTTTGTCAAAAATTCCCCTGAAATAACTTCTGTGGTAATTAGTAATTTTGGCAACAAAGTTCCACATTGGACATGGGACAGAATCTTCCCTGTAGGTTCTTAGACTAATTACCTAAGAAGTGAAAGACCAAGCAATTACAAACTTGAAAAAATACTTGATCTAAAAAAAGCACAGTTAATTTCAGAATTAACTCAAATTGGGAATCATGATGTGGGCCTAAAATAAAAACTACACTGAACTTTGTTTAAAAGCGATTACAGAAAACAGAATAAAAGTAATTTAATTAAGCCATACCTAAGTCTCTGACATGAGATAAGTTTGTCCTGTCATCAAAAGTTTCATCAGTTACCCCAGTAGGTTCAGAGATATTTAAAAAAAATAGCTCTCATATGGACTTCCTGGTCTTACACTGCTAAATAAAAAGAGGTCCAGAGCAAATAAATTTGAGCACAGGGCATGTGATCATCCATAATCCCTAGCTGTTAGTTCATTCCCTCACTGTTTTGAACTGTTCCAGTTTACTGTTTCCAAGACAAAATTTGAGCACAGTCTTAAATGCAGTTCACTCCAGGGACCACTTCCCAACAAAACTGCATGCGTTCAGATCCCACCAGCTCAGCTCCCGAGAGGCTCACCTGTCCTCTCCTGACACACTGCAGGGTAGGCAACATATATCCATATATACCTTTCAACTCCTGCTACAAAAACCACCACTTCAGCGGGCCACAGCACTGCCCTTGTGCTATGCAGATACTGTGAACCAACAAGAACACACAATCGCAGTCATCAATCTGTCCTAAAAGCCCAGTGTTGGGACTCACTATGAAGCTGGAAGATGATGAAAGTTACGTATTCCTCAGTTGTTAAAGTTTATAAAAATGAGTTTGAATAGCAGCACTATGTCAAAGTTTAAGCAGGGTTTAAGATTCAAGAGTATTCTTTATGAGTCTTAAAAGCATCATTTGACATCTGAGTACCAGTCTATATCTCTGAAGAATGAGCTATATGTTTCAGAGAAACACAGCACAGCCTAATTAACATTTGGAAAATGTTTTAAGGTCCTTGGACGAAAAGCGAGATCTCAGGTAAATTATGATATCACACAAAGTCTTAATTGGCAAAACATCAATGACTTCAATTTAGAGAATAACTTAACCTATCCACTAAATTACTGATTTGCCTAAAAACAAGGAAGAATCATTCACTCTCCCATTAATGAAAGACACATTTTCAAATGACACACTCTTGTAGGTGAGAACCACTTAGTTTACCTGGAAACTATCTCCAGAATTGCAGTACTTCAAAGCAGAGTATGAAACACTGACACATCAGGGCTTTTTGGCTCCAGAAGGGTATTCTGAAGTTAAGTGTAAAGGCCAGAAGCTAAAACGCTTAATCCTCTCATAATTTAATAATATGTTTTATTAAGAACAATGAGGGTATAACCACATTTTTTTCTTAGCCATATCAAGTAGCAAAAACCAAGCGCTTGAAAAATAAAAATGACGTTCATTCAAACTACATTTTCTACTACAAGAAGGAAAATGAAGCCCCTTTAAACACTGCCTTAAGGCAATAGACTTAGAAACATTTACTTAATCAGCACTCTTAAACAAACTTACTTAACAGTATTTCTCCATTACCATCTACTGTGAGAATCCTTAACTCAACAATATTGTAAATCCCTGAAAAGAAACAGTCAAGATGAAAGGCAAATAGGCTAATGCATAATTGACAAACAGACTAACGTTTAGAGGACCGGTAACACCAAAATCAGGAAAGCTAGGTATCTGCTCTAGCACCTTAAAGCAACAAAGCTTCCTTACTGCTGAAGGGGTTAGAGAATTACAATAAAGAAAAAACTTACAGCAACCAAAAAAACAACACAAAACAAAAAACAACAAAACCCAACACAAACAAGAAAAAAAACAACAAACTAACCAGTGGAAAAAACCACCACCCCACGGAATTTACAAAATGAGATCGTAGCTAGTCGACAGTGAAGAAATACAAGATGTGTTCACAAAGCTCAGCATAAAAAGGATCAACCTCCCTCCCAGTATTAGCAAAATTGACACCAAGCCCCCTTTCTGTGTAGAAAGGCAGGCCTGCCGGGGCAAGCTACAAAACCCCATGCCAAGGAAGTACCCTCAAGAAGTGACGGGCCAGGCCCTCCGTGGCTGCTTTCCCTTTTGGTAGGAGTGATTAAGTCCCATTAGCGTCAAGGGGAGGAAGGCATGCGTAGCGAGGGGTGGAGGTTGCCCTCCAAGGCAATTGCCCAGCAATTAGCGCACAACACTGTGATGGAGCCAACAGCTGCCAGAGAGAAAAGAGCTGGGGAAAATAATCGTACATATATCAGAGAGAAATGGCAGTTTCAAGCACAAGGAAATCTCGCCGTGTCTTTGGGATTTAATCATGCATTTTAAAGGGGAACAGAAAGGAGCAGAGGGGATAAGATGGGCTCTAATCCAAACAGTATCATGAGCGATAAACAAAAGGGATTGGAAATCAGAAACTCTTCCACAGCGGGCAACAAGCTCAGCAAGTTTCCGTCATATCAAACTCAGCATTGATAAGGGTCAAGAGGAAAATCCATACTTTCAGGAATGTTTGCTGTAATCTGTTTTTTGAAAAAAGACAGCTATGGAATGAATCAAGTAACTGCTGTGAAAAATCATCTGTTCTGCAAAAGGCAACTGGCAACTTCTTTGCCAGCTGGTATTTAAGAGACTATTTAATGTGAAGAAAAACAAAACATAATTTACAGAACACATTCATCCAAATTCACCAAAAGGTAAAATACGTTTATTTTCTTGACTGTAAATTATTAACAATTTCTCCTCTTAGACGTGCAAAAACCCCAGTATCACAGCTGATCAGCAATTTCTAAATCCGAAAAATAGTCTTAGAAATCACGTGTGCAGATTATCAGTGCCAAAATCCATCATGTGGATCCAAGAGAAAAAATTCATCCACTATCCTGTTCACCAGTAATCCTTCCAAGTTTATCCCCCAGTGAATACCTAATCAGAGTAGCATACAAGAAGATATAAGCAGACACCCAGAAAGGGCCAAATTCTTCTGCGATGGACCCTCAGTGAAATTTGAAAGATAAGCACGTACAATTTTAGACCCACTTGTTGCCTCATATTTTAATTTAGTGGCTACCTTCCAATCCTTTTAATAATAGCAATTTTGTCTATTTGTTCTAAGTATCACAACCTATATTTTATAAATCAGTCACTGTGTAAATACACCTGCCCTGGGAGTTATTTACAGCCCATGACACCTGACTTTGCAAATCACTGTTTAGTCTCAGAAAAAAAAAACAAAAAAAAAACCCACCAAAACCAAAATCCCACAGGATTAGAAGGGCAAAAATTGCACATATTAAAATAAATTCACTGTATTTTTATCCTCAAATTATACAGAAGAGTGATCTTTATATACACCTACAAAGCACAAATGAAAGATCTGTTTACATAAATATTTATTTTACAGTTCCACTAACTGCAGTTTATTCCACAAGCTGATAATCAGAGGTTCTGAAACAAAGATAACTTCAAACTTGATCTCAGAAGCATAATGCAGAGAGGGGTGTGTAATTTCTGTTTGAGTCAAACACTGCAAATCCAACTTACGTACCGAGATAAATTCTGATCCTGCAAGTATTTAGTTACAAGAACATCCAATGGAACTGACCAAGGATGTAAAGAGAAGCTCTGTTTATTGACTTAAACTAAGTGCCCAAAAGACAAAAATCCGCTTATCTTTATTGATAACATGCTTAGCAAGTCAGAGGAACTGGACCATGCCTACCACTTTATTCAACTGCACTCACCAGGCCCACCTTAGATACTCAGATGATCTGACTACAGCTGCAGAGCAAGTGGGAGAACAGTTCAAGTCCCAAGTGCAAGCTATTATCTTTCCAATTCAGCAAACATGCAAGAATGAACTTCATTCAAAGTGGCTAGGAACAGGAATTTTTGAAACATCTTCTCTCGCCAGGCCCTTATACACAGCAAAAAGACCAGTTTTGTCAGCTAAACTGGATCAAATGTGTTTGACAAACAAGAGTCTTCACTGTAAAAATTAAGTGCCTTACTGAGAGCACATATGTAATTTAAAGGGTTAGACTTGTTTCTAATACCTACGGAATAACAGATTTAACTTAAAGCACATGCTTACAGTTCTTCTAGTGTGAGATGCTTTCATAATTAAATATTTCATCTGCTTTTTGCAATCTTTCTCTGAATTTGTATAACCAACTCAGCCTCGTTAACGTTCCACACACTCTACCTTAATTCAGATTTCCTTTTATTCCAAACATGGAAACACCGCCGATAGAAATCGGACTCCTAGACAGAAGCTCAAATAAGCGTTTAGTAAGCATGTTTTCAAAATATCACCAGCTTGAGAAGCACTCTTTACAAAGCAGACTTTAGTTCCATCTAAAACAAAACTAATTTAAATTTCAGTAGAACTACTATCTGTGTTAGCCTTTTCCCTAGTCTGCCAAATCAGGACACCTCAATGGTAGCATTCACTCAGCCTTTCTATTGCCTTATCCTCCAAAAAGCTCTGTTTGTGCTAAATGGTAGGTAGGTATACTCTCAAATATTTCAAAGCACATCCAAGAACTGTATCTCACAAATCACACCAATGGATGTTCAACATGGATTTTATTGTTCATATGTTCTTGTGGTAAATTAAACATAAATGTGATTATTCATACATACTTGGTAAGAGGTACTTTTTAATTCAACTGGGCAAAAATGAACATATTTCTCCATAAATACCACTTCAGAAAAATCCTCCCTACCTGAAAAAATATTCTATGTATGATGTCACTGTGATTTCACTACACTGACTTAGTGTTTCATGAGTGCAAAGTAATAAAATTCCAACCAAACAGGCTAAAATAAAATTTGATTACGTATTTCTTCATCTCTCAGCTGAAGCTGTTAAGTGGTAACCAGCTTACTACCAACATTCCTATTAACTTTTAAGAGGCTTTGTCTTCCCATCATCCTACACAGAGCCCCCTGAAATGCAAATGCACAAAGGCTGATTCAGCATCTAGCACCACTGACAGGTGAAGGGGAGATGGGCTAGCAACCTCTTTTTTTTATGCCAAATCTATTCTCAGTTGTACTATCAACGTAAAACTAACAACACTATCTTAATCTATAGTTTTCTACTGTGTCTACAATAAAGCATTAAGAAGAAACTTCATATAAGAACCTTCAATTGTATCTGAGAGGGTTGTTTTCACAACTGATTTGACTAATCAGTGCTGTTTACACACCAAGCTTACTCAAGTTTTTTTTGTTTTAGGAACAGTTTAAGTTGATGTAACTTTGAAACATTAGCATAAGGTGCTCTCAGACTGAAGCAAGCACTGCCTCCTTTAACTACACTGATCTCTAAACCTACTTAATCTAATCACTACACTGCTCTGTGTACCCAAGGCCTTTGTGTTATGCAGCCTCTTGAAAAGGTGTAGGCTTCAAGAACACTGAGAGAAGAATGCTTGATGGACCACGCACCTAAAATGAACTGCAGTTTAGGTACACAAGGCTTTGTTTCATTACTCCTCCCTAAGCAGCTTGCCTTGTACTAACAGCTGTTAGGACAATTGCAGGACAAGGAAGAAGAGATTTTTAACCATTCTGTCTGTAGGATGAGAAGAAATGGATGCCCATTATAACCTAGGCAAGCCATGGCTGGATAGGCTAATATGTTTTCCAAAATCTTTGCATGCAACTGCACAAACACTCACATAGAGAGAAAAAACAAAAAAAGGCATTGCTCAGCCAAAAAATTACACTTAGCCAAAGGGATTTCATTTGCCACAGTCTATGCCTAAGCAAAACGAACAAAAGAATATCCTTGCAAAAGCAAATTTCATGTACAAGAAATCTGCATAATGAGCTTTTCTCCAGTAGCACTTGCATTTTTCCATATAATAGAAGCCGATGCGGATGACAGTGGACACTCTCCTTTTACAACGCCTTGGGAGAAAACCCCAATTCCAGGAGGCTGGGCCCCACCTCACCTCCACCACTGACAGGTGCCTGACAGCCCTGGTGCCCAGGGCATGCAGCTGTGCCTTCCCCTCTCCTCCTGGGAGGGTTAACACTGTGCTTGCCAGCCACTGGCCAACCCTTACGGCTTGTACAGAGCTCTATACACCTCCTTCCCATGTCATTTGTCTCTTGGGAGGTCTCTAGTTTCTTTGCCTTTTGAATCTTGCAGTTTGCTTCCAGGCTGCTCTACACTCTCCTTTCCAGTCCCTTGTACAGCTTCTTCAGATTTTTGTATTTGCATAATATATCAGAGATGGCTTCATTAATCTATGGGTTTCTTCTTGCTATTCTATCCCCTCACTTTTATTTTCACATCCAGATCAATAAGCATCAAAGTCAGACTTTTTTCTCTTTTTTTTCCAATTTTATACTTCCCAGCCCTGTGCCTGTTCTCTCTCAGATTCTTCTCTGCTGCCTTTGATTTTTCCCCTTTCTCTTCACCTTCTTTCCTTGGTAATCAATATTAACCACCCAGAATCCCCAGCAGCAGAGGGGAACCTCCTTTCTTCATCCAGAATACGGGACACTGGTTGAAGTATGAGGAGATGCATAAAATACAGTTGAGCACCCACACAAGTTAGACTTGGGCACAAATCCCAATTCTTTTTGCTGTATTAGATTACACCACTTATTAACAAATAGTACATTCCTGCCTTATGTGCCTCTTCTCTTTCACTTTGCAACAGATTTTTCAGAGGCAAGACACAATTTCCTCTAGTATACGCTAGTACCTTACTTGGCTCTACATGGAAATTGAATACTTAAAAACAACTAGGCAGAAGACCCTCGTTTTCATTCTAAGCCAATAATTAATGAAACATATAAAGTGTCTTCTGTGTGTCACAGCTGCCTCACTTGTCTCTGTTCCTAAAACTGACCTTCCTCAGAAGAAGGGAAGACATAGCCAACTAGAAAATGAAGCTAGCTGGGACACATGGACAACATCTACTGAAATTACAGATTACGTAGACTCAATACATCTACAAATATGTGCAAATTATGTACAGATCTGTAAATTAATGCCTGGAAGAGTCCCAGGTGATGGAGGGTATCTCAGTAAACTGCTGGAAAGTTCCCTGGTGTGAAATTAGCCCATTCCAATCAGCACTATCCCTCAGCAGCCCCCAGGAAGGACGAGGCAGCTGAAACAACCCTTAGCCCATGCCCAGCAGGCAGCTCAGACACGGCCACAAACGTTGGAGAGAGACAAAATTTACGAGCACTGACACTGGCCACTATACAGCAGCTGGCCTCAGTCTTCAGGGACATTTTTAGGCACACAGACACAGCCAAAGAGATTCCCAAAGGATTTGACATAGTTTTCCCCAAGTTTTCCTGTTTTGCTGTCTTATCCTGCATCAACCCAACCCTGTGGATTCTGTCATGGAGAGCTCAGAGACATCATGCTACCAATATCTTCCTGTTGTGGCTGGGAAATCTTCTCCTTGCTGTCTCCAGACTATCCCTTACAGCTGAGACAATCAACAAACTTCTGCAAAAAGATGAAAAGTCAGTAGAAGTTTCGTTACCTCCTGCATGATTTCATCTACAAAGCACACATGCAAAATAAAGTCCTTTTGCTAGAGGGAAAAATCCCGGTTGACTTTTGGCGCTCTCTGAACTTCACACCCACCTCTGGTGTCAGATGTGGTCGTGGGCGTTCAGTTTGATCCAGGGTTTGGCGTCGACCTTCTATAGTTCTTCAGTACTAGTGTATTTGGATAAAGTATTTTCCATCATCTTATTATTGTTCTGACATATTCATTTAGCTTTTTACATAAGCAGACTCTCATTTACTTTAATTTACTGCCAGAGTAAAGAACTCAAGAGTTTGGACTATTATTTATTTATTTGACCTGATCTCTTGCCATACATGGGCAAAGCACTCCACAGATAAGCACATCGTGCCCTAAGTAGGCCAAGGGGCTAGGCAGGAACAGACTTTCTTGCTTTCACACTTGATTTCACACATGTGGCATGTGTTCTTTTGCGACAATATTTTGTGTCTGTGTGTAGTTAGAAGGGGTTTTTTTGTTGCACAAAGCTCGTTCTCAAGCAGAGTTCAGAGTTGAGGAAGACTGGGAGGAGGGGGTTCTGAGAAACTAGGAGGAGAACAAGGGTGCTTTGAGCTACTCAGGAAGTAATTTCAGGAATATTGGATAATTATCACACTTACGGAAGGACTAAAAGCAAAAAAAAAAAAAAAAGATAAATAATCCAAAAAATCCAAACCCTGCTTTATAACTTGCATAACGCATCTTTAGAAAGAGACAAACCTATAAAAGCAGAAAAATGCAGCATTTGTATGGGGCTCCATTTACTTCATGAAACCAACTGAAAATTTATTATTAACGTCAATTTTACAGAAACATATCATTTTCCTATGAGAAACTTATTGGTCTTCTCCTTTATTTATTACAGCCAATACACCTGCCTATAAGACAACATAACTGGTAACATACCTCTGCCCTGTATCAGAGACCTGAGCATCCAGGTGAACATCAGACTATATGCTGTATCTTCAGACAGCAGTGGAAGTGAAGATTTTTGGAATAAAGTATAAAGCAACACCGACATCTTCCACAGAAGCTTGGTTTCCCACCTAGAACCAGTGCTGGAATACTGCCACAAGAACTGCAGAAATCCTTTGCGCTTATCGGGCCAGATCTCCCAAAACAGCTCCTAATGCAGTCCCTGAAAGAAGTATTTTGTGTGCACCAAAATTTCTATTTTTGTCAATAGCAAAGTACCAGCATGTGCACTGAGTCACCACAGATCTCCCAGGCCAGACAACCATCCATACAGAGAATTTGCCTGGGCAAAATTTGCAAGAGATCTCTTTTTTTTTTGGATACAGTGCAAGACACATTTCATTTGAAGCCCTCAGGTACTGTAGAAACAAAATATTTTTAAAGAGATCCTATTTTTATCCCTATATTGGGGTGAATAAGGTAGAATAAACGACTAGGATAAGATTATACACAAAGTACAACACAACAAAAACAGAGCCATGGGAAGGCTGTTTTTCTCCCTTTGAGCCTTCAAATCTTATCCCAGCAAGCACCTTGTTCTCAATACCATGCTTTTACTCACTATACTGGATTTCTTGGACTCAAGGCAGACTCAACTGCAAAGTTATAAATAGCTGCTGTCCAACCGCAAAGTTAGTTAAAATCACAACAAAAACCAGCTCCACTGATACACTTTGCCACCTGCCTAGCGACATCTTTTAGGCAGTATTACATATGTATGCCTATAATGATTTACACTGCAATCCAGTGACACCCAGTACATGACAAACATTGATGCTTATCATCATTAATTTTTATACTGAGTCAGAACAAAAGTACTTAGGACAACAATTCTTTAGTTGTAAGTAAAACAAAAGAGTCAAAGGACAAATTCTAGCCGTATAGAAGCCAATAGCAAAATTTCTCCAAGCTTTTAAGCAAAGAGCAAAAGTTAAGTAGTAAATGGACCTCTGACCAGTGCTTCTGCTTCACCGGGCTACTTGTATAGTTTTACCACATTAATCTGTAACACAAGCCAGTCAGTTTTCACATGAGTGCCTTCCTCAAAAAACTCGTTCCTTACTCAGAAATAGTTCCTGTCCCCAGGAACTCCCCAGATCTGTCATTTCCACACTTTCTCCAAGAACAAGAGAGGAAACAAATCTTTTCCTTTCACTTATTCTTCCCTGCCAGCAGCATGGGAAAGCTCTCACCCCATTGCCTTCCCTACCTGCTAGCGGTTCCTTACAGCAAGGCAGGTAACAGACCATCCACCAGCCTTTGCTGGTCGTGACACTGGCAGGCACTAGTCCTTCAGGACCCGCCGGTGGCAGTGATGGTAAGCACCTGTCTGCAATATTCTGTTTATGGCATGACCAGTTGAGCGGAAACTGGGTCACTTCTGAATACAGAAGAGGATGCAGTAGGGATATGCAATTGGCTCTCGTGACAAAGGGCTCATCAAGTGTTGCCAAGTTTAATTTAAACCCTCGGGGTTTAAATCTGGGAACAGGTTTCCCCTCTGATAAAGGAAGAATCAATTTTCCCCTTTTTTTTTTGGAAATAGGACAGAGGCAGCACCCCAGACAGCTTCCATACACCAAGTACCTTCTTACACTCTAAAATGGATAGGAGGAAGAAGGTATATTTAGGCAGCAAGGTATAGAGACAGAGAGAGGGAGAGAGAAAAAGATTGCGCTGGCTGAGAGGCTCATGGCAGTGGCCATCAGGTTTGCAGACTCTGCTGGGCGCCGAGGTAGTGCCCCCACCTGCACTCCCGCTCAGCCTGCCAGGAGTTACAGGGTAAGAATCTCGTCCCAGCAGCTGCCCCAGGCACACTGGGCACAGTTGCCCGGGAGAGCAATAACCAGCTGCTGCAACTCCCCAGGTCGGTGGGAAAGCGTAAAAGCTCACTCAGGCAGATTTGGGGGGGTAAAGAATGAAAGATGAACTGGGGTAACGCTTCTCCCTGGATTTTGTCTGGTGTGATGACATCCCTTTGCCTGGAAACACCCTGAACAGCTGATTTGCTAATACACGTTAAAAGTTTATTTTTTTTAAATCATGAAAGATTTTTCTTTGGGGTCTTGAGACTTCCAGTAGAGGCAGACGAATACTGCATTGTAATGCTTTTAGTGATCAAAGGAAAACACTTATGTGTTCATAGTTATTTTTTAAAGTGAAAGGGAGATAAAATTAAAAACAAGTCTTCCACATATGACTGCTGTAAATCTCTCCAGTTTCTACAATAGATAGGAGAGAGCAGAGTACTAACGGAACGTGAGATGGCTGTTTGAAAAGAAAACAAGAACTTCTCTGGATGGCATGCTTCATTAAACAGATAACTTAAAGGTGTTTTTTATTTTTCAGCATATAAAGTCACTTTTTTGTTCAATAATATTTTTTGCTATTAAAGTTATTAAAAAGCACTTATGTGAGAAGTTGTCAGCATTTTATATGGCAAAAAACCCGCTAGCTCAATGGGAGGCTGTCATAAATGTCAGCACTAGGCAGTTGCTGGACTATTATTTTATTTTTTTTTCCTACAATTAAGTAAATTCTCAGTATGTCAAAATGTACATTACAAGAGCAGGTGAAAAAAAAAAAACTGAGAAAAGCACTGAATGTATCAATTCATTATATATCTATTCATTACCAAGTTCTTCCTTCTTCTGTTACTTTACCTTCTAAACCTCCCAGTTAAGCTTCACATTTAGTCAGACAAGCTGTCTCCTATGAGTAATGAATATATGGCTTTCACTATGACATAATGCTCTTCAGCACACCAGCACTACACCAGTACATTTACATTTTCACTAGCTAGATACGGGAAACTTTGCTTGTGCTTTCTGTAAAAAATCCATGGGTAAGAGGTATAAAAAAGAAGTGAAATGAAAAGCACATTTGAAAGTGAAATACATAAGTAAGCAGACAGTCATGTATATGTGTGATTCTTTTCTATATATAATTCAGTGTGCTGGTTAACAACTTCATCAGCCGAGACCAAATAATTATTCAGCATCAATAACCCCTATTATGAGTTGTTATTAAAAAAAAAAATTAAAAGTGCTTAAATAACGGGACAAGTATGAAATTACTGAAAAAAATTGACAAAAGCTTTTTTATAAATTTAATTTCACATGTGTTCATAACCACTTCATAAGCCTCATTCTGCAACTGAAAAGACTTTAATTTGAAAAGTTTATCTGATAAAAAAATATTTTCTTTAGCACTTGTGACATATTTTATAGATCTTTTGGTGTGGAGGGTTTTTTTAGTAATGCATACAGCTCTAGGTTAAACCATTGGACACCTGTGAGGGAGGAAGAACAAAGGAATACTCAAAGCCGCAGGGAATTGCCATATTCTCCATTTTAGCAATGAGATAAACTACTAGAACATTCTGACTAAGAGGCAGAACAGCACCTGCATCCAACCCCATACTCTCAGAAAAATCGGTGAGGTTTTCACTTACTTGCAATTGTTGGTGCTGAACTGGGGCCTCAAGAAGAAACTGCAGAATAAAAGAGCAGATGGAATCCCCAGAAGAGCAGATGAAGAACTGCCAAGAGTGACTGAGGTGAAACAGAGCCAAATATTTTTATCAGCTCCTAAAATAAGACGTTCTTGGTAGTGAGTTCAGAAGCTGAGCAATCACACCAAATTATGCTTTAACCTGAGATGAAAATTTTAATTTTGTTCTTCCAGCCAGTATAAACAAGAAAATAAAAGAAAAGCACAATAGGCATTTTCTAAATATATCCAGCAAAACCAGTGACAACCTTGTAACTTAGAAGCTTTGGAAGGGAAGTCCATTGGAAAAAAAAAAAACAAAACAACGCTGGATATAAAGGGGAGATGGGGAGATGCTACACAGCAATTTTGTTTCACTGAGATAAGTGTGGCTTGTAAGATGAAAGTTACTTATCTGTTACTGTTTTATGGAGTGTTTGTTGTGCTGATGCAAGGCAAAGGTCAGACCTACACTAAAGAGACTTTAGCTGATTATTCCGAAGGCAGGGTTCAAGTTTTTATTGCTGGCGTTTCTATTAACAAGCCTGTGTCTTGGGTGAACTGAAAGGTGATGCCGTGTTCCAGGGTACTGCTGCACAGCAGCCTGACTCCATGAGCTGCACTCCTGGGAAAGATGTCTCTGATGGGCTGAGAGGGCAATAAAAGCTTTCAGGGACTCTTCAGGAAAGAGCGTGCCTGACCAAAAAAATACTGGTCTCTCCAAATATCCATTCACCAAATGCAAAAACAAGAGAAGGAGTTCTGCCAGTCTCCCCCGAAGAGGGAAAGGGACAGAAATCCTGGGATTCATTGAAGACCACTGCTGAGTATTTTAACAGGCAGAACTAAAAAAAAACCTGTACACGAAGGGGTATTCTCATTAAAAAAAAAATCAAAAAACAAAAAACAAAACACCTACACATTGTCCTGAGTGGGAACAAGAAGGACCCGTGTGGAAGACAAGATTTGCATCCTTGAAAGTGAGGAACTGCAACACTCCCTTTCAAACTATCCTCCTAAAACTACCTGGAAAAGCAATCAAACTGTCAGGAGGGACCTGTATGTTTTAGAACATGGCATTTGTACCAAAACCTGTCCCTGACATGCAAAAAGAATGACCAGCTGTCTGGGGGACCATTTAATTGGGATGTAAAGAATTTTAGCTGCTCTAGAAATTACCCAACAACCACACAGCAAAGGCATCATTTCTTTTCCGCCCCTCTTCCATCCAGCTCCTCGCCTTCTCACAGCTGGTCCCAACCTGTTGCTCAGTCCTCACAGCTCTTCCCGTGCCCAAGCACGGAGAGGCTGAACAAAGCAATCGTCTTCCCATGGTGCCAAACCTTCAGAGCTCCCCGCAAGCCCCGGCTTTACGGTGCTTTCCTCTTAGTCCATCTTAACCACTGTTTATCAGGGAATGAGAGTCCCCAGCATGCGAGTGTTTGCACTGGGCACCGGCAGCTCAGGCGTTTTGCTCGCTGCTGCTGAAAGCGAAGAACCGCACAGCCCAATCTGAGAGTAAGACCGCAGAAGACAGACATGACACAGAAACAAGCCGCTGCTTCATTGTTCTACATTGCATGACACAAGGCAACTGGAAACGGGTTTTAGCCATAAACCGAATGCTGACTGGTTAGGATGATTTTGGGGCAGCCCAGAGTGAAGACTCAACACTTGAGTGTACACAAGTGTTTGCTGAAAGTGACCTTGCCAATGCGGTTGACTGCCACTTTAAAGCAGAAGCAAAAAATGTGTATAGTGAGGGCAATACTGCATACACTGTTAAAGAGGCCGTCCTTCGTAATGTGTGCATAACTTTACCAGTGTGCGTTGGAAAAATTAAAAAAAAAAAATGAATACACATCAAGCGCCTGCAAATTCTGAACTGATGATTGCAATTTCGGGCAGACAGTTTGGCACAGATACTTTCCTACTGATAAATAAAAATGTGGTTTTGAAGGCAGCTGTATATTGCACTTCATTGGAGAATTTGCCTTCCTTCTCCCACAAAATAGTCCACCGCTGCACTAGCTCAATACCAGGCTTTTTTTTTTTTTTTAATTACTGGATGAATGTGTTCTATGTTTGGACGAGATACGGCTGACAGCTCATTCTTCCCTCGCAGTCAACTCGATCTCATCCAAACTATTAGTGCAACAGTGTTCCAAGACACATTTGTCAGCAGATGTTAAGTCAATTCTCACTGACTTAACTGAGGACAAAACTCCATCCTTAAGCAACAGAAGACATGTTAACTGGTACAGCTACTGAGAACAGAGAGTTTAATTTCTCTCTAAGAGAATTACGCATGAAGGAGACCAAGCAACTTATGTAATGTCCCAGTTACTTTTAACAACATTTTCTCTATGTACTTGCAGTTCACTTTGGTATGGCTTGTTTTGTTATAAAATGAGCTCCTATACCACAAACATATTTCTGCAAGTACAGTAACTAGATTGAAATAAAGACATACTTTGTTTCCAGGAAAAATACGCATACTATGTAGAATAGTAAGCTTTTAAAGTAAGCCTTCTTCAAATGCAAGAAGTGTCCCCCAGGCAGATTTTACTACTCTTATTTCAATATTAGTCTGTTTTGTAAACCAGTAAAGTGGCTGGCAAACACTTCTGCAAGATTTCCTCCAGAAGAAATAATGACAGCAATTTCCCATTTTTCATTTATATTATCAAATTCCATAAAATCTTCACAATTAAAACTCCAGTTCATACACTTCTTCAGGTTACAGCTGATCTATCAAACTGTCTCTGCGTCAACATATACTACAGCTAAATGTCCCGATATACCCTCAGTTTTAATTAACCTCAATGGAGCTCACTGGGAGAGAGTGAAGTCTCATTTTGCAGCCACGTATGTTCATTTCAATAGCATAAATGAAGCAGACATAACCAAAACTTGCAAATGTTTTAGGGCAATAAGTATACTAAGTCTAAGCTGATGATCTGGAAAAAAAAAAAAAAGCCAAGTGGCAACAGCTACCCATACACATAAGAATTAAAAAGCAGTGTAATTTATATAAGCAACAACTGCAATAATAATTTTAGAATTACCCAGCTTCTTACTACTCTGTTAAATTCACTGTTGAACAGAAACTTGACTGCTCCAGTCAGGACAAAACTTCAACAGTCTCCCTGAAGCAGTCCTCCTTAGGAATACTTTGATCTCAATTACGCTTCTATCAGCCTGTGATGCACTGACAAGCTTTCCTGGCAGACATGTCACTGAGTGCACCAACAAACATCATGTTTTATTACTAGCTACACTCAAGAAAATCAAAACCAACCAATCCATAGGCCAGTCTACATACCGATGCACTACTCCCTCTCACAAACTTGCAGTACTGTGAGTCTACGTAAGACCTACTTCTTCCTGCCTGAATGTAAGAAAACTGATGTGAAGATTCTCTGTGCAGGCTTTATTTCACAGCGAATTAGCAACTTCTCTGAAAAAAACCCAAAAACTCAGAAAAGCAAAACCCTCTAAGGTAAACCACAGATGTGATATCGCATGGTAAATATGACACACTGAATACAGATATTAAACACTTAAACACTATGATGATGTGCAATATTGGTAATATATAGTAGCTCTGAGATTGCTTACCTGGCTGAAATCTAAACATCCAACAATGGACCTAAATCCTTGCTTCACATGTCAGGATAAAGATAATGTAAATATTTGAGACAATTTTGCCCTACTTGTTCACACAACAGAAGAATTTGTTAGCTTGTATTTTTCTTCCAGAAAGAAGATCTACATTTAACTGCAGGAATTCATTTAGATCACAAGTCGTGACAATAGCCCCTCTCACATAAAAAAAAAAAAAAAACAAGTACCGCAGGGGGAAGAAATGCTACAACATGGAAGCAAAATAGTCCTTCCTACAAGAAAACATTATCAAACTTACAATTCCCTACCAGTTACCATTTAAAACAAAAATTGACTACATAACAAATTATTAGAGCCACTGACAATATATTATGCCTGTTGATCAAACCCAGTCCTTTGGGTAAAACTGGGGCAGGTCTCAACTGAAGACAACAGAGGTTGCCTGGCCTTATAATGAAGCTGATTTTGACTCTTCCTGTAGCGGCTAGTTTTGCTTCCGCAAGCAGCAAAGCATGAATAACACAGGTGTGTTGACTTTGTACACTTGTACTGTACTTGCCTCAAGGCAACATTTTTTGTGCTATCCAATCTGTTGTTTAATATTTGGCATAAATATATATGCATGTCTATTACCAAAAGCGTAATTTTATTATTCTTTGGGCAGAAGTTTTAACTATACCATATACTAGCTTTTAATATTTTGTTGTGATTGATTATCAGATACTTGAAAATTGAACTGAACTTAAATATTCAATTTTGTTATGTTTAATTACTGATCAAATATACTGTCCAATGATACAAGTATCCTTAAAATTCAGTTACCACTACCTCATTCTCACACACATTTTTAAAACCATATGCATACCGTTGTGTTACATACAACCACATATTCACACTGCCCTCTGCATCATTTAGTATTCCCTCTCCTTGGAGCTCAAAACAAGTCTTATAAAGGTGGTGCATTTTTTTTTTCCCGTCTATTATGTGGAACTACAGGACACTTTTTTCCAATAACCAGAAATTCTTAACCGCAGACACTGACAACACAGGCACATTAAGAATACAAATCAACAATTCTCCAATATGTTAGTTAAAAAATCTTCGAGTTTGTGTCACTTGCACAAAGGATGAGGAACAGTCATCGGCATCTCATCAGTGTTCCCTGGGAGTAGCTGACAGGCATTCTCTCATTCTCTGAATCCAGAGGAAATACGGAAAAGGATGGCTGGGAAAGAACCGACCCTTAGGGACAACAGAAAGGGCAAAGCGGTATTGCTGGGGGGAAGAAAGCAATGAGAACAAATGAGATCTCCCAACTTTCAGCTTTCAGAATCGGGACCCTAATATCAAAAAACTGCCACAAACAATGGCAGTCTCATCTTCCTGCAGCCAGCTCTTGGAAAACGCCATCCCCTCTGTCTCCCCTAGCGCCAAGCCTCAAAGCGCACAGCTCTCAACACGGGGAGCACTGCTTACCAGCCAAGGGCAGCTCCTGTTGCACAGCGCTCAGCTCCCTCCACCAAGCAGACTGAAGATGGACCAAAGGACCAGTCAACAAGATGGGCATAACCCAGTGCTGCCCTGAAAGCAAGAATGACCTTGACATCAGGGCTGCAAGGCACCGTTGCACCCACGCAGGATAAAAAGCAGACAGCTCTTACAGTGGGAAAAGTGCTGCTTCTCATCACCCTCTCTGATAGTTCTCCACAAAAGTCACACCGATTAAGTTCACGTTAAAATTCCAGAAAGTCTGGACGAGGGATACCCAGTAAAAACTATGAGACAAACTAGCAGGAAAAAAAATCCACAAGCTGTTAAGTGTTTCCATGTATCCCCAAAATTTCCAGCTGGACAGCTGCTTGAGAATGAGCCCTTTGTAAGATGACACATACAGAGCGCGAACTGCAGTGAGCGCTTCCCGTCTCTAGTGAATCAAGAACACTTTTCCTCCTGGATGCATACGGCAAAACAAGCCAAAAATTTTTAAAAACTGTCAGTATCCCTTCTATTATAGGGAAAGGCTATTGGGAAATGGTGTACATTTCGCTAAGTTTCCTTTGAGTCAGCTGTGATTTTCTTACATGCCAAATGTAGTTACAATAGAAAGTAGAGAAGTTGACAGGAATAACTGAACCAAAAGTTTGGTGCTGTTGCTTTAATTTATATCAGAGCTAAGATAAGATTTTCAGTGTTTTGGTTTTTAATATGTACGTTAAAGAAAATGTACCAGAGCGAACAAATAAGAGACAAAAATTATTTCAAAAATCCTCTTCTGTACACATAAGATGATGGATGCATCATATATGGAAACAACATTTAACAGGATGTCTGCAACTTATGTTTTGTTCTTTCTTAAAAGGCATATAAAAATCTTTATTACACTGTTTTTATACTTTATAATAAAACTATATTTAGAACTTCAGCACGTATACTAATTCTTGTGGTAAAAGCAGAAAGTTAGTTATTGGACTGAAAGGATATCTAAAAGTGTTTTTATTTTAAACATACCTTTGGTACTTTTTGTAAGGCACACTAAACTATTTTCATTGCAGTAGAATCGTTTGCCCGGTATGAAAATCCTAACATACCTCATTCCTTAATTCTCATGGAAGATTACATTAACAAATGTTAAGGCGTCTACTGCTCTCTATCACAAAAAAAATCTCAAGATGTGCAAAAGGACACCTAAAGCATCACGGCATTCGCAGGAAGGTTGGGTCTCTCTTGCTACCACAGGCTTTCTAAAATCCACTCCACTGGCCCCTAGGAACTGCAGCCAGTGCCCTCCAGACTCAGGGGGGAGCTGCAGGATTTATTCCTGAGTGCGGCGTGGCGTGCAGCCAAAGGAGTCATTTAGCAGAGTTTTTGGCCAAGCAGGAAAGCGTTCCATTTCTTCTGCCATTCATTGAGACCCGCGAGGAAACTGAGACAGGAAGTCAGGCTTCCAGATAATAGCAGGGCTCCTAATGGTGTCCTTTGGGTCGCGGCGCAGAACGGTTCCTCTGCGCTCGCCCTTGCTACAACATCTTCTCGCTATCTGATTTCCCTCTGCAGAGGGGGAACAACATGAAAAGCATTTTAAATGAGTTTTCCTTTGTATCCAATGCAAAGGGCCCAGTTAAATTGCATGGATTATCTGTTTCTGTATGGTGTCTGAACAGCAACTAGTTGTTTCTTAAAAACAGCCATTTACACTTGGAAATTAGTCTAGTGTAATGCCACTTTGGAAAGATTCTTCCATTGCAATGTCTACATGTACATATATACTAAAACTTCACAAAACACCAAAAAGCTATTTACACTCCAATTACCTGGTTACTGCTTGCCTCCAGCATAATAGACTGTTGAAAAAACAAAATTCCAGTAAGTCTCAGTAAAGCAGCCCTAAATACAATTTTTCCTCAGGTTCAGATTCCAACCTCATTAAGGTGAACGTCACCATGCCCTTCATCGCATTAGAAGTAACAAGAGATCCTGAGAGGGACTGCAGTCTGGGTGAAGAATTCAGCCTTAGAAGCTGCAGTACATAAATATAATGCTTTCAATATTCCTGCATAAATGTGCCAGGAAACACAAATCAGATAAAAAATGAAGACACTACTTTATCATAAAGGAACAAAAAAATACCTTCATTGGCTGCTGTGCGTCCCTACCCTGGGCATAGCTCCCCACTGTAGAGTCCACAGCACGGCCCACCTAAAGCAACTGAGGGCCAGTAACACACCGTTAATACCGGGACTCTTCCACATCCCACCTACGGGACCTGCTGCATCCCATGGCAGGAGTGGAGATATGAGGCAGCACTACTGCAGCTATGATGGTTCAAAGAGATGAAACACTAAGTTTGCAGAGAAAGTCACTATCCTTTCTTAGACTATCTTCACGGAAAGAAAAAGTCTGACAAACTTTCAGACACACAGTCTTTATAACGGCAGCATTGACCAGGCAGAAGAGGCACTGAACAATCCACAGCAGTGCGCAAAAGCAAAACCCAAAGATCCATGAGAGGACAACTCATCCATATTTAACCGAATGACACGTTGGAACAAAATACCACTAGGAACTTTGATGTGTGTATCATTGTTTTAATTAAAAGTTACCACCTTAGCAGCAGCTGAATACAGAGAGCGGTTTGATCTCCAGTCAAAATGCACTCACAGAAGTTTCTGCTAGAAATTGCCTATCTACAGCTGCAGAGGGCTAAGCACAGGAGAATCCACCTCTCGTTTGTATCTCAGTTTTTACCTCGTTATCTGGCTTCCCCTGGTAGATAACTCATGCAGCACTTTGTGATGTCGGTTTACTCCCTATGACTTCTCTAAGCACCTACCCAACCTCAAACACAGATACCTGTAACTCTTCAGACAACAAACAGGAAGGAACACCAGATCCAAAATCGATTATGAAGAGGTGAGGAAGGCAAGGTGCAGTGTGTGTTCAGCAGTGCCCTGGGGAGCTCGGAGTCCCTGCAACTCCATCAGTGCAGGAACAAGTCTCCTGCATGCTCCTTTCCAGTGGACAGGCAGCTGCAGAAAGGGTTTATCTTGATACCAGAACAGCCATAAAGAACTAAAAGGAATCAGAATTGATTAGCATGTTAAGAATGTGGATGTTACCTTGTTTCTTTAGTGTGTGGAAGTGGATTCAAAATCTTATCTAAATCTTTGCTGATTTCCGTGATGCATCATCTGCTTGTTGGAAGGAGAGGAGTGAATTTCTCCACTGATAAGACCTAGGACTTTTTAGGTCATTGAAGCCAGAGTATGCAAGCAGAAACCAAGGGTCAAATAATTTTTCTTCTGCTATAAAATTATGTAGTTAGAACAGAGTATTACTATTTACGTTAATTCTTTTTTCCTTAGGGTCTTTCTTTAGTCTGAGCTTGTTCACCATCAGGGAAGACAAACAGAAGTTTACATTTCTAATCTTTCTACATAATTCAGGAAAGCTTTGACTACCTGTACAACCTTGGGCCTAGAATGACTAGATCGATCAATCAAGCAGTCAGAAAAAATACATTGTATGTGATGGAATGCTGCACCATACTCCAAATAAATCTAACAGGTGCTTCTTACAAATCTCAAAAAGTAGCCAAGAAAAATTAACTTTTTCCAAGCTGAAAAAATTGTTGTAACTTCAGTTGGCTCTACACTTTGTTGACTTAAATCACCATAGAATAGCTTGCATTTCTCTCTAACATTTTAGTTTTAGCCCCCTCAAGATCTGCATATCTTCATAAACACAGTTAACTGATCAAGAAGGCATCTCCGTATTTGGCTCTGTTCCATAATGCAAAAGGAAGCCTATGTTATAAGTTCTCTTTACCCAAGTTTCACTTCTGTAGGCACACTGACTGTGATCCATCAGTGCTACAATTCATACTCAATTGGCCATCTTCCAATTTAAAGGTATTGTCAATGAAAACATCCAAAACACCTGAACTGCGTTTTTGTATTTTCACCTGTACTTCATGTGTGAAAGAATGTATCCTCAAGAATGCAGACAAAGGACTGAAACAAAAGGAAACCCCTATCCTATGCTCTCAACTCACCACCACTCCTTCAATCCAGGGATTAAAGGATCTACAAACAGTAAAAGCGAAGATTTTCACAATGGACAAAGATTTTTCTCCTTCCTTCCCCTGCCAAATAACTCCTGAAAACTCTGTAACTAAAGCAAAGGACTTTCTTCAAACAAGAATACTCCATCAAATCTAGACTTGTTTATCACCTGCAGTTCTCACTCAGACCACGATTAAAGTTCAACACACTAAATAAACAACATCAGAAAGAAAACAGAAGTTTGTGAAACACAAAAGTAACAAACTATGTGGTTATACGCAAGATTTGCACTGAGTTAGGCGATGTCATAAGGATACTTGGGTCTATACTGCAATCTAGAGTTTTTGCAATCCATTCAAACTATGTACAACTTTGGGAAAAAAAAAATACACTTTCTGCTCTGTTTTTATTTTACCATTTAACCAATTTTTCAACTTATTAAACAAATGGGGATATTAGTACACTTGTTCCTCCTAGTTTTCCAAGACCTCTTTAGCTCCTAGCAGCCTCTGAGATAGGAAATGCTTTAATTTAGGGATATTGTAAAATACTGCAGAGACTTTCGGTGCTTGTCAAACTTTAGCTAATGGTATATGATTTTGCTGATATTTTTGCAAACTACATTGACATGAATTTAATCTGCCTGCTCTATTTTGTAACAAATGCCTTATTATCTTTGACTTTACATTTCTTGAAATTACACAGATAAGGAACTGTATATGCAACTCCAATCATCACGTTTGTCAGCATCTTTAGCCATTCATCAGATCGAACAATTAATAAAGTATTCTGCTATGACAAGAAGAAACCTATCTCTAAAGGCTGAGAAATTATTGCAGTAATCTAAATCCAGTCTTATCCTGAGGCTTCGCGGGGGGAGGGGAGGGGGGGAAAATCAGATGCTCTTGCAGGCTGCTGGATTTTTTTCACACCCCAGTCCAGCAAGAAAGAACCTGCAATCATAAGGTCACTGAATGTAAGATTTCATGATACCCTTGTGTTAGCGATGACAACTACAGAAACTGGGGCAAAAATCCAACCGCCTTCATTAATGTGCCTGCAAAGCATGTGAGCACATGAACATAAGTGAGCCATACAGGAGTATATTAGTCAGCTCTGCACTTTATTACTTATTCACCAATAAATATTATCTCTAAAGTAACTGGAAACCTTCCCACCGAGTTCAATAGCCTCTAGATCAGGTTTAACACACAGATTAATGTGGCACTTCCCACTGTAAAGAAAATTAAAAAAAACAAAAAGGAAAAAGGCACCCACGACAACCTGTACACGCAACTTTAAAGATCTATAGAGATACCTACGCTTCGATGCTGCTTCCTTAGGTAATCAGGTGAGCATGTGCACACATGTTTTTAAAGATAAGCATGTATACAAGTGCTCCACTGGACCCATAATGAGAATCTATATACACATTAGGTAAATGCAGTTTTCTTCCTGTGTGCTTGCATACATTCATTTTCATTAAATACAGTTGGTCAACAGATTTACAGTCATACAGAACTTTGAAATTCATTCACTACCCAAAATAGCCAAATTGCATTTATCTTTCAGGCATGCTACAAGACATGAATTTTTGAAATAGGACTTGGGGAAGGCTGAGGAACAAAGGAACTGCAACCCTGGATCATATCCAAGGTCCTGTCTCTGACAGCAGTCACCACCAGCTGCTTCACAGAAAGAAACAAGAATCTGCAGTAGGTAGATGAGGATAATCTTGCCACACGTTAGGGTTCACCCTGGTTTCCAGCTACTAAAGACTGGCTTGAACTCTGAAGCCCGAGGTATAATATCCCCCTGCAAATGCTATCATTACTAATTATCATAGCTCCAGATACTCCTGCTATCTATGTAAATGTCATATCATATATCCATATACTGCCTCAGTGGAAACCTTTAGCAGACTTCAATCTAAAAAAAAGTTGTATAAAAATCCCCACATATTTCCTTGTCTCTGTTCTGAATTTGCCACTTCAGAATTTAACAAACTAATAGGAGTAGAAACAAAAATCTTCTTTTTTTATCTTGTTGAATAATTTCTTAAACTGTACATTTTTCTCATATCCCTTCTCTTTTGTTTTCTCTTTTCTAACTTGAACATCTTTTTACCCTGTTTTCATTAAATTGTTTTTCCAACAATCTAACTTTTGTGGAATAAAACACTTATTCACGTGAATCTGGTTCCTTAGTTATTTACAGGCTTAATGGTTTTGATTTGTTATTTTTGTTGGGTGTTTTTTTTTTGTCTGAGGGTTTGTGGGGTTGTTTTTAATAACTTCTTTTCCAGGCTTGAAAGATTACTCCACATCAGTTTTCAGAACATAATGCCATTACAGGATATCAGTAACAACAGAATAAGGATTCCAGGATTTAGTAAATCAATTGTCTTGAATAGCTGCCTAGATAGAGAGAGACTGAGCAGTTCCTATGATGCAAAAATGATGGGCTGATGGACAGATCAAACATCCTGGTATTAAAATGCAGCAGATCACAAAAAGATGGGTAACATGCCTTCACCACGACACTGGCAGTTTGGCGTGGAAACGCACTATGCTCATTGTCAGAAAAGGGGTAAGCGAATTGCCTGAACCCAACATACCTAATTTACCCATTTGCCTATTGGTATATACACCTTCACAAGGGATGAAATAGACAATTATAAGTATGGAAACAGTTGTCAAGTAGTGGAGCTTAACCCACCCGCATATAAAACTGAAGGAAGAGCACAATTGTAAGAGTAATGTTGAGTAAGGGGAAAAAAGCGAGTACAAGTAAAAATGAAGATTTATGCAAATTTGTTATAAATATAAGGACATTTTACCAGATGGAGAAATTGGGCAGTTCATCGTCATGTTCTCACACCCGCAGAGTTGTTCTAAAACTACACTTCATGAAAGCAAATATAATTGGCTGTGCAAGTAAACTGTTTAAACAAATCTTGCTATTATGTAAGAACCATCGGAAATTATTTTCTTTACTTATCTGAGTACATCGTCTGGAAACACAGAGAAGCTCTGCCTCTTGGCCACTCTTTCTAGAATTGCTATGCCCTGTTCAAAATTTTTTATACTTTATTTGAGAAGTGGAAAAACATTGCAGTTCTTTAGTGATACAATACCCACAACAGCAGGAATGAATCTAACTAGCAGTGACAAGTGGTGTCCCTCATGGGTCCGTACTGGGACCAGTGCTGTTTAATATTCTCATCAGTGACACAGACAGAGAGATCAAGTGCACTCTCAGCAAGTTTGCAGATGACAGCAAGCTGAGTGGTGCAGTTGACATGCCAGGATGGGATGTCATCCAAAGAGACCTGAACAAGCTGGAGAGGTGGGCCCATGTGAACTTCCTGAGGTTCAACATGGAGAACTACAAGGTCCTGCACATGGGTCAGGGCAACTCCCAGTGTCAATACAGGCTGAGGGACGAAAGGATTGAGAGCAGTCCTGCTGAGAAGGACTTGAGGGTACCGGTGGATGAAAAACTGGACATGAGCCACCAACGTGCGCCTGCAGCCCGGAAGGCCAGCCATATCCCGGGCTGTATCACAAGCAGCGTGGCCAGCAGACCGACGGAGGTGAGTCTGCTACTGTACTCCTCTCTGGTGAGACCCCACCTGGAATCCTGTGGTCAGCTCTGGAGCCCCCAGCACAGGAAAGACATGGACCTGTTGGAACGGGTCCAGAGGAGAGCCACAAAAATGATCAGAGGGACGGAACACCTCTCCTGTGAGGACAGGCTGAGAGAGCTGGGGCTGTTCAGCCTGGAGAAGAGAAGGCTCCAAGGAGACCTCATTGCTTCCTTTCAGTACTTAAAGGGAACCTATAGGAAAGATGGGGACAATCTTTTTAGCAAGGCCTGTTGTATAAGGAAGAAATTTTTTACCATGAGGGTGATGAAACACTGGCACAGGTTGCCCAGAGAGGTGGTAGATGCCTCATCCCTGGAAACATTTAAGATCAGGTTGAACAGGGCTCTGAGCAACCTGATCTGATTGAAGATGCCCCTGCTCACTGCAGGGGGGGTGGGCTAGATGGCCTCTAAAGGTCCCTTCCAACCCAAAGCATTCTACGATTCTTCTCAAATGTCAGACACCAATAAAACTGAGTGATTTTTATTTAATAACAGTTAGAGTTATTACTAGGAATATGTTTAATTGTTGCTATCAGCACACGAATAACATAACCCATCTGCACAGCTCTTCAGATACATGCTTCTCAGCTGATGTCCATGCCCCCTCACTTCTTCCAAGAGCTGATATTTAGACTGCACCATACAGTTTACAATATCCAAGGAGCAGAATGTGGCTGGAGAGGTACTGGCATCTTTCAAATGCAGCAATGTATCTCTGCCGTTCAATTTTTGTAGGAAAAGGGATGAAATTCATCAGGACAGCAAGACAGATAATTTCTAAATCCAGATTTAAATGCACTGAAAATCAGTTTTAAAATAAACATCTTTCCTTTGCATTTTTGTGTCCTGATTTTACTGGAACTCAGAATATCACAGAATATCACAGAATAGTAGGGGTTGGAAGGGACCTCTGTGGGTCATCTAGTCCAACCCCCCTGCCGAAGCAGGGTCACCTAGAGCAGGCTGCACAGGA
>Ga0065711_1001401_pt1 | contig 47934 bp, 23 predicted proteins | sample Hoacrofraction12_FD_59098 | JGI IMG/M metagenome (GOLD analysis project Ga0065711, IMG submission 59098) | Hoatzin crop microbial communities from Cojedes, Venezuela - Epithelial fraction 12 v2 (version 2) | ecosystem: Host-associated > Birds > Digestive system > Esophagus > Crop | place... | reverse complement strand
TTTTTTTTTTTTTTTTTTTTTTTTTTTTTGAGAAAAACAGAAAGAATTTGGGTACTTCACCTCTCCAGGTTCTTCCAGGAATTCTAAGCAAAGTAATTATTTAATGAAAAATCAGTATTGCACTTGCATCTGTATTAAAAGTACCTCAATCTATAGCTGTACTGATTAATTCTTCAAATCTGCTAATCATCATCTATTCATTGTTCCTTGCATAGGCCAGGGCATTTATCAGTATAATTGCAAGGTTCATCTTACCTCATTACCTGCCTTGGATTAATGCTGCACCTTCTAGCAACACATTCTAGCTGCTATTTATTTTCTTTTGACAACAAATTGCTCATTGTCTTATTATCCTTATAAAAAGGAAATACCTTAATGTAAATTACAACAGAAAGCAGGACTGAAAATAACACAAAAGTCTCTGACTTGTTCTGCTGTCCACTCTGGTAACATTATAATATCGAGTGAATATTATTATATTATTATATAATATTGAGTGAAGAATGATAAGCAGAAAGCATGTCATGTTCACAAGTGCGTAAGAACCTCCAGTTGCCACTGACTACCAGGGTAACAGCTTGACTTCCTCAAAGTCAAGCAAAAAGCAAATATAAATAATTGAAGGTAAGCCTAAGGGGCACATCACAACCCTTAGCCATTGTATAACTTCTTTGGAAACTTCTTAAGGGTTCAATTGCCTTCACACAGGGGCTGTCAGAAGGACAAAGGCAAAGCCTAAACTATTTCTGTAATACGCCTTAGCAGTGTTAATATAGATAAAGTAAATGAGCAAGAAAGCTAAGTGTTTTCATTCTTCCTCTTTATTACTTACTCTAGATGAACACAGACAGTAAGCAGAGATCAAAAAGACATATATATTTCTCAAGCAGAACTGTTGGATCTTGAAGATTTCACAGATTAAATTTTATTTGCAAATAGAATTTTCGGGTACAGAAAATACTAACAGAATTAAAAAACTGTGTAGATGTAGCACTTCAGGACATGGTTTAGCAGGCATGGTGGTGATGGGTTGACAGTTGGACTTGATGATCTTAGAGGTCTTTTCCAACCTTAATAATTCTAAGTTATACAGTAGTGCTTTCAAGCCATCAGGGTATTTTTGGTAGTCATGCTGCTGTTTGTTTTCCTCCTTATAGCCCCAGTCAGTGCAGTCTTATGACTGCGCAACAGTCTCTTCCCACAAATCAAGCTCATGTGGCTAGGGAGAAGAATTTGAAAAAAGGAACCCTGAAACTCTCCCAACAAGTAATGACTCCTGCCATTGGGCAGCTGGCAGTATGCAGAGGGGCAGCAGCACTCCTCCCTTTTTCTACAGCTTTCTTCACTTGAGTCTAATCTTAGAGCACTTAAACTTTAAACCTCCGAACATCCCTGTGAATGAGCCACTTTTACAAATGGAGAATTGGAGAGCAAAAAACCCACAAAAACCTAGTATGTTTTTGCCCTCTAGACCTCAGAAAATTAGAGATATTAAACTGCTAAACCTCTCCAAGGCAACTGCAGGGCAATGACTGACCTCCAAACCATCACTCCTAAACAACCAGTATTAGCAGTGTGCTCACTGGAGCATTTAACTGAATAATGAGTTTACAGATTGACAGAGATCCTGCTCCAGTGGGGATTCATCCCCCAAAGCAATACAGTGAAACTATTTCTACTATTTCTCTTTACTGCCTGGCTCATGCCACATTGTTTTTTCCCCACATTAAGATCATATTCCTATCCACATTACATTACTGTCTTCAGACGCAAACTTGATCAGTCTGGATCATTAGTATTTCTTCTCTGTTACACTAGTGCCTCATGGTCCCAGTCATACCTTGTTGCCTAGAGGAACACTGTGCGTGAACATAATTGAAAAGAGAACATGAAGAATTAATAAAATAAGAATATCTTGCTTAGAGTGAGAAGTGTAAGTTTAAATTGTCTTCCACTGTTTCAGTGATGTCTGGAATTTCTCTATTAGAAATAAACAAGATATTCATTAGTTAATTCCTTATGTAACAAACACCATTACATAAAATTTATCATCTAGAGGCACTGAAAGAAAAATTTTAATTACCCAGGTGAACTTCACAGCAGAACTGCACTTTGTGATTTCTATGATTGCCTTCTCAACTTCACTAGTTCCCAGTATATAAGCACTGTACAGTTAGTAGCATGTTGATTAGCCTGACCCCTTTTTTGGATTATAAAGGACAACTCAAAGCAGCAGCTGATCAAAACTGAAAGGCCTGTTGGATGGGTTCACGGATGCTAAACCAACGGTGTCAGTGCTGTGGGCCAGCTGCCAGTTTCAGGGCATCCACTCAAGCCTCCGTTTGTTGATGAGCCACTCCAAATGCCGAAACTAAAAAGCTTTGCCTTCAGTACTACGTAATTGCTCTCCTGCTCCAGAGGCCAAACAGAAAAAAAGAGTATTTCCGAGCCTGCCTGCCAGATGCTAAGAGCATAATGCCTACAGAATAAGGTCACTTCCACAGGTGAAGGAGCAGCAATAAGCTAAGCAGCTCACTGCAAGCCCTGTGCCCAGCAGCGGCCCTTGCCTCTGTTGACAACGCCCCAGCACTGAAGGGCCGTTGCTCTGGAGGCATCATTGGCACCGGTGGCAAGAGCTCCTGCTCCACAGGCAAACGCACACCAGGCTCTTCCACTGCAGGCCAGGCTCCTGCCCACCCTGCTGCCGTCAGCCTCCAGGTCCATCCGACCCGCATGCTGCAAGCGGGGCAACGATGGCTTAGTACAGCCGGCATCCTTCTCCAAAGCCTCGCTTCATTTCTAACCCTAAACTGGAATGAAGCAAGCTATGCTGCAAGCATATCCTAAAACCTAAACCACAATCCTTGCTGGCATTAAAGAACTACTTCTACAGGACTAATGGTTCATTTTAACAGATCGCATCAAGCACCACACGTATCATGAAATCTTTAATATATCTGTTCTACCACTGAAGTAACACTTCCTTCACACAGACAGAAGATTCCCTACAAAAACAACTTTCCCCTACATGAAAAGCTCTATAGCAGAAGAAAACTGAAAGGACAAGAGCCCGACTTCAGTCTTCTATACTACTTGTGCCTTCCAGTTGACCTGCAGAAGGGCTGGGCTGAGGTGCACACAGGAGAACAGACGAGGGGAAAAAGCAGGATTTCTGTGCTTGCTTTTTATCCTTAACTTCAACTTCCACACCCTTCTCTACTCAGGAAGAGCCTCCTTCCTTTCTAACCTTAAAGCTTGATGTTCCCATCATCCTATCAAACTCAACATAAACATTTTTATGTTGACAGTGACCACACTGTCAACAAAAAACCCCCACCCTGAAGTGAACCCCTCTTACAGACAAAAAGCCCCGTATTTTTGTTTTGCCGCAGTTCTCCCGGGTGTGAGCAAAGAGCAGCAGGTCTCTCCACCTTTAAAGTATCAGCAGCGCTGAGGCTTTCCCAAGGAGGATGCCTACGCTGCAGCCTGCCATGTGGAGAAAGACCAGGATCAGGGCAGAGCCAGCTAGGCTTGAGCCCTGGAAGCAGCCGAGCTGCAGAAGCTCTGCCCACAGCCTCCGACAACCGAGTTTGTCAACAACTAAGTGAAAATTAATCTGCAGTGAGCCATGGGTCACCAAGGACAGACTGCTTCTAGCATCTAAGCCAGACAACTTCAAAGCAGACTTCTGTTTCTCAGCTGCACTGCAGTCTGCAGTGCAGTCTCCCTTGTAAATATACCCAAAGTCTTTGCACTCCAAATTTTAATTCAGATATCAGAAAAAAGAAGAAAAGGCAGTTTTAACCAAAGCAAACAAAGTACAGAAAGTCCAAGTAACATGAAAGGGATTACAATTCCTCTAACACCTCTGTGACCCTTTCATTCCCTTTTATCCCCTGTTCCCGGGCCCCGCTTTCCAGGTGCTGCAGCTTAAATCAGGCTAATTTAAATCTTCCCAAAGTCAATGGAAAGCTTTCTGGCGATTTCACAGAAGCCAAAATTTTGCTTTCTTCATTGCTACTGTCATATGAATAACAATGCAAGAAGATCACTACAACTTTAATTTCTTGCATAGTCTTACGCTGAACATGGACCAGACACTAAGACAGCTGCCCCAGGTACAAGTCCATATCAATGCAGGTGTAATTCCTGATTTTTTTTTTCAAATATGTTTTTAAGTAAAAAAGAAATAAAGGAATAAGCAGGTGAATATTTTACTACTTAAAAACACTAGAGGAAACATGTCCCAGTGCAGGCAAGACTGCTCGCCTGAAGCATTCATCTGAATTGTTCCCTATTTCATCTCTAAACCCAGTATTAAACTGTTAAGAATAAGCTTCTTAGATTAAGAAGAATCTCTTGCTGGCAACACAAAAGCATCTGGACAATGTATACATGATATCACCTGGTAACAAACTAACAGGGAAATAAAAATCATAATAACCTCTTGCAAATGAAAGTGGGTTTATTTCCAGATATTTCCACTGGCTTCAATGTTTGACTTGGAATGAAACAGAACAGGGGTTCAAAATTTGACCTCCAATTTGTAAATCCTTTTTTCCCTGTTCCATTCTTATAATACTAAGAACAGAGCAATCAGATCAGAAACTAATGTTGTCTGTATCTTTGTCCTTTAAATAAACTGCTGAATATCACTGTATTATGCCTATAAGCTCCTTCAGATGATCTGTGAAAAGCATACTTAAAATTCCTCTTTCAAACTTAATTTACGGTGATTTTCTTGCAGTAATATGAGAATAAATGAAAAGGATAATTGATTTCAGCAGTAAGCAGTTACACACAATCATTTTTCTACAGCAGAAGAGACTATGAGCCTAGCATATCAAGCCTTTGATTTGAGCATTGTTTTTGAGGTATTCATAGGATACGCAAGATATGCAACTTTTTGTATTCTGTTATATTGCAGATGCACCAAAATACTTGCTACAAACTTTTAACCCTTCATGAAAAATTTATACTTGTATACATGATTTGGATCTGAAGAACAGAAACAGCTTCTGTTGAGCTGAGTCAAAATATCTGAAGATTATCAACATTGATAAATAACATTTATGGCAAGGCTGATCTAAAAAGTGACATGGGACTAAAAATATCTCGACAAAATTAACAATGAATGATTTGTTATGAATATGAAACATGCATATGCACATCAGTTATATAACCCATTTCTTATACCATTAAAGAGTAAACACCAGCCTATTCTTCCAGCTTATCAAAACACAGTAAAAAGCAGGCATATTTCTCTCCCATATTTCTCTCCCCTAATTAACAGATTAGTTTTTTTTTTAACTGCATGTCGTTTACTACTGCAGCACAATCTCATCTGCTTCCTTGTTCTGAATTGCTACATACAAAAGCCTATTGCTCCCAAAGGCTTTTCTAAGAAGCATCTGTAACAAAAGAATTGTAGGTGCATACCTTAACCTCTTGGTTGGCAAAAATCTCCACATCAACCCCACAGGCAACCAGAGTGGAGACATCACAGTCCATGCTACGGGCTGGCATCCCCCCCTTTAGTACACAGAGTTAGGCAACCTCAGAGTAACAAATGATTGGAAGGAAAAAAAAAAAAATCTTCAGGATTGCAATTAAACAGTCCAAAATACTGCTTCAATGCTGACAATAACTGCAAGCTTCCGACACAAGCTCTTTGCACTTCACTGAGTTGCTCCTTGCCTTTCCCTTGCACACCCACCAACTGAGCAGCACAGCATAGTAACAGCGCTATTCCATCTCTCACGGCAATGACATCACCACAAAGACTGACATAAGCTAAATCTATTTTTTCAACCCTTTTATCTCTAGGCAGCACAGTGGATCAAATTGAACATGATTATGTGCTAAATCTGAACTCGGACTAAATCAATTCAAGCAGCGTTCACTGGCAACTGAGTCATAGCTGTTGTTTCAGCTGAGTGCTTATGTTGGCAAAAAAGATCGCCTGACACTGAAAGCTCCACTCTGAGTGTAAATTAACTCAGCATTTAAAGCCACTAAGCTCAGGGTAATGTTCGTTACTTTATCATACTTTAAAACCTAGAGCAGAGCACTAATAATAAAAAAACCCCAACAAAAACCTAAGCATTCTGCTTTTAATAGCTCCAAGACTTCTTTTTTAATAAAGCACGCTATGTAACTCCACACACAAGATTAGAGAACATCTAGTCCTATCATCAGGAGTGATCAACATAGCACAGATCTGATCCTGGCACTTAGACATACAAGTTGTGCTCTGACTCATCTTCAGAAGATCAGAGGCATGTCTGTGTGTGATTTGGAAGTCAATACCCCTTCAAAGAACAGAACATGAAAATTTCCCTTGAAATTAGGACTTCACGCTAGGCAACCTTTATACCATCTGTCCTTAGGGTTACTCCTTCACAAATGTAACTGCATTCGACTGAAAGAACTAGATTTAAGTAAAGTGAAGTTTTACACCTGCTGACTCCGTGGACTGTTTACACTTTGCAGGTTTACTTTTTAATGGCAGAAATAAAATATCTACAAATTTGGGACATCTAAAGTTGATCTTTATCCCACACTTGCACGATTTTTTTTCCTCTAATGTTTCATTCTTGTGATCCATAAATCACCTTTAGTTGTTGCAGGCCTAGAGATGACATTTATGGGTAAGTCAGGTTACGAGGCAGAATTAAAATATTTAAGTATTAATATAAACCTAGCAGCAGCACATAGCATAATGTATGAGACTGTTCTGCTGCTTACTCCAATTCCATTAACGGATATTGCAGCTTGTACCACGTTCTGTGAAGCTGCACATAGTTTGCATAGTTTTAAAAGTGTCCCCTATCAATTTCAATAGCCCATCTCCTTAATCTTCTTACGAAACTGGTACATGGTGTGCAAACTGACCTGTTCCACTTCATGATTATTCTTGCACTTCTACTATTCATCTCCTTTCAAAACAGAATCATTGCAGTTTTTCCAATCCATCTGAGAAAAGAAACCTTACTGAGATCACAATTACCTTCATTTCTTGTTTCTTCTTGCCTGTTCCTAAGCATAACCTATTTTTTCCCCTTAAAAACCACTCTAGCTCACTAGTGCATTTTAGTGAGCTCTTTTACAGAGACAGCCTAGTTGGTTTTGCTTCTCGAAAACAAAGATTATCTAGCAGAAGAACTCTACGAAAGTTACTCAACAGAAGTTGAGTACTTCAACTTACGTCTTTCAATACACATCATATTCCAGTTGTTAGTACTCACTTCTCATTTGAAATCAATAAATAATCCTATGTGAGATTTTTTTTTCAGGGCACTCTACAATTCCATATAGTCTCATCTAATGTTAATAAAAATTTTTATTATCAGTTTAAAATTGATTAATATTGACTGCTTTCTGCAGATCGGAAGACTTGTTTTTCAATCAAATTTAAAGAAAGATTCTTCCAGTTTCTTTCAAAAAAATCTTAACTCTGGATTAGATGGTCTTGCTAAATTCGATTCACCAAATTCCCACGGAAAAAAAAGCTGTATGTCATGTGTATTTTAAAGTATCAGATTTAATAAACACAAATTGATACAGACACATGCACTTCAGCATACTCAAAGAGCCTACTTTTTCAGTAGGTTCTCCAGATCCCTAACTGCTACTAATCACAGTTTTTGCACTAATGTGAGCAGGAAAGCCGCTCTCCTGCTGGCGGGTGCTAAGCTAGAGGATCTGTGGATCACATACATACCTTAAAGCTTCACCTGAAATCATAGAATCATAGGTTCGAAAAGACCTCCAAGATCATCAAGTCCAACCATCCACCCAACACCATCATTCCTATTAAACCATGTCCTGAAGTGCCACATCTACACGTTTTTTAAACACGTCCAGGGATGGGGACTCAGCCACCTCCCTGGGCAGCCTGTTCCAATGCCTGACCACTCTTTCAGTAAAGAAATTTTTCCTAATATCTAATCTAAACCTCCCCTGATGCAACTTTAGGCCATTGCCTAAATGAAAGGTAAAGGCTAGACAATATATGGAATATTAATACTGACCAACACAAGTGGAATTCTTTTTCAAGTAAATCAGCTGGTGCTGAGGACCTGACATCAACAGTATCACTATTTCAGAGGGATTATTTCAGGCTAGCTCTAGTATGCCCCGCGGGCTGGTACCCAGCAGCAGCACCACGAAAGCAGTCCTGGAGGCATCCTATGGTTTAGGTTCATCTGAATAGAACTGACAAGCAGAGCGCTCTGCAATGTGAACCAAAGCGCAGAAGGTGGAAGACCATTTCAGAAGAAAATGACCTGAACGAGAATGCTATTGTAAGTGCATTCAAAAGTACAGAACTTTATTGCCATCCTCTACCAATCTCACTTTGGGCTTAAGGCCACAACTGCTAATTCTGAGAATGGAGAGAAAGTAGAGAGTTTTGAACAGTCATTCAGCAGTCCCTCAATTTGTTTCACGTTTTGTCCATAGTAACAATTGTGCATGGAATTAAATGGGCACTATTCACTATGTGTGAATACTTTAGGGAACTGAATTGAAGAGCCACTGAGACCCACTTGTATATCTAGGCTGAGTACAGAAATACCAGGTTTTGACAGTTATATGTATAGTCATCAAACAGGTTCTAGAACTCAGAATAATACTGACTAAACGTAACTCCAGGTGGTATTGTTTCTTCACAAGAACCAATGCATTCCCGTAGCATCACTAGACTCCCTGATGATTAACACTTGATGATCATGTCTTACACATGAATCAGCAATCCCCTTTAGAAAGATGAAAAGTTTCAAAAGTCAGAAGGAAAGGAAGTCACGTTGTTCCAGCCAGGGCCAATCTTGTGTTCAGGATTTGTACAGTGCCTGGGATAACGCAGTCCCCGTCTACAACCTTTATGCCTGTGTGTGGAGGTTTTGTTTTTCTACAGTGTTACCATAGTTATAGCTATGTCTCAGTTTGATACTTACAAATAGTACCATAGATTTAAGATTTCTCAAGCTCGACTGTCAAATCATTAAAACAACTTGTGCAAAATCTCAACCTTCCTTTTGCAAGCAAACTACTACCAATTTGGCCTTAGGGAAACTCCAGCGTATCTTGACCTCACAGTAACATCAGCCACACTGTAACCAAAAACACCAACTAACTTCAGAAGCAAGAGTGACATTTTTTGCTCACTGGATGAAGCTTGTGCTCATCATTACTAGTAATAAAGGGATTATTTCTGTAGCAGTTCTGCTTGCAGGTGAAAACCATATTGTTTAAGGCGCTGTACATATCCAGAACATTAAGAAGAAACCCCACATCAATGACCCCTTGGCACCTGAATGGAACAGCGTAAATAAATTCACATTACGTCTGACTCCAATGTTTTTAATGATGTGCATCTTTATTGATCTCATTCAACCTACTACGCAAGTCAAAAGTATTTAAACTGAGCTCCCTTATATACCTGTAGCTAGGGACATACTTTTACAAATATAATCCTATTTTTTAACAGAATTATAAAATATGAATACTTTTAAAAACCCATAAAAAATTAGTAATGTAAGAGAGAGCCCTGAAAAAAGACCCCAAAAAAGATAGTTCTTCCTGTTTCTCTGTCTGCAGCAGAAGATAAGAAACACCAACCAGATGCATTCTTCAGGAGCAAAGTTAATGATTAAGACCTCTTTAAAGGAGCTAAGACATTAAAAAAAAGCGGAATACGGAAGCCTGAGTAGGGTTCAGCTCCGTCACAGAAGGAGAGAGAACATGCATAATTATTTTTTTCTTATGACAGTGAGCATTGACTCGTGCTACAGTAGATTACCCCCACAAGGATGGAAGTAACAGATAAATCCAGTCAGAGGAACACACCAGCAACACACCAGACCAGGGGAATCTGGGCCAAGAGCTGGGAACTGAGGGCAGGAGTTATCCTCATCCGTAGCTACGCTGCCATTTACACTGCATGTATATTGAAGGATGAAAGGCTGGCACATTCAGGACACAATTCAGAGAGATATATCTGAAGTTAAGGGAGATGCGAAAGCAAATGAGAAAATACATGACCTGATGCTATGAGCTAGTATCACTACGCTAGACGAATTGGAAGTTACTGGACTGGAAGTAACATTCCCACTCTTCATTCCTAAACAGAATGGCCATCAAATGTTACTCTTAAATTATGCCCCTTTAACAATGTTGCCAGCATTTTAACACTGAATGTAATACCCTTCCTAATACACGAAAAAGCCTGAAATTCCATTAACGTCCCTTAGCAAACTTCTCCAAGAAGAGTCAGCAGTTAAACATGAGTGTCTTAAGCCAGAGGAAGCCTATCTGCACCAACTTATTCTTTCCTAGGTTCTAAATGACTATCAAAACTTCATGAATTTTCAGAGGCTATGGAACACAGCAATATCAAAGATATAATATAGAGCATCTAGAGCATTTTTGACCCCCCCAAAGATGGTAAATAGATGAATTTCACACCAAATAAAGTATCTTTTAGATAGAAAATTTAATTAGTATTTACAATAGATAAGGAAAAATGAGCTATCCAACAGTTACAAAACCACTGATTCTTCCAAGAGGAGCTTGACCCTCAAGCTAAAGTTTCTACTAATTCTAAATTGGCAACAACTGTGGCAAAAAAGGACTCCAGTTCACCCCTTCTCATCACAAATAATCATTCCTACAATTTCAAGATTTTTAAAGGCACAGAATTTTGGCCAGAGAAAAAAACAAAATGTACGTTTAATTATACTCAGAATAACCCTAAATCAGTAAGTTACTTGTACGTACAGAAATTCTAGAGTTTGGAAAATCCCCAGCTGAACTATGCCGTGGCTTACCTTGATTTTTTCGAAAAGTAACTTTTCCATATTATAAGTGATATTTTGCTTTTCTGTAGATAACAACTTTGTTAGTCACACTTACAGATCTCAGAATCTGAGGGTCTAAGAGTCAGAAAATAAGACAAATCAAAAACATTATGAAGGATTTCTCTCTCCTTTAATAATAATATCAAGGAACTAAAAGACCCACACATGATAACATGAGAATACTTTAGTGACTGAATAAACGACTATGTCATTTAGCCAACATCATTTTGCTGTCTCATTTAGCTACACAACAGGTTTCACGTCTGACTCAGAATTGTTCAATTACTTTGAACGTGGCAGCATCATTCATAGTCCTTAGCTTCCAAGTAGATGCGGGGAGGTGTGAGGGGGTGGAAATCGTGCATGTGTCTTCTGTTTACTGGAAATGGTTACAAATCCTTCCCTGTGCCAGTCCACGCAGGGTAAGAACTGTTACAGTTCCAGACTACAGAACCCTTTCCCTCATAAAACGAGCTGCCGCAGTTCAGAAGTCAGGACATCCTTGATTCATTGGGTGAACAGATGACCACCCACAGAACACATCACACACACACGAATCCCTGATAACAGAAGAGAATCATAACCCTGCAGGGTAAGCTAAATTTATTTGCACTATCGTAGATAAATTGCAGTTTTAAATTAAGAGAACTAAAACATAGATCTCCACATCCTGGTATATACATTGCCATGATAGGCAACAGATTTGGGACTTAATTTCATTGCTTCAACATGGATAGCTAGTGCAATGTCAGATGCCTTAGGGTATCCAAGACACATGCACAGGATGACAGAGGTGATAAAGGACCTCTGGAATACCTTTCTCTTCTGAACTATCACCCAGAGGCTCTGAGAGATTCTTTACTACATTTAAATTAGCACTAAGCACCTGTATTTGGGCAACTGAATGCTTCTCGTTCAATACAGTCAATGGAATCTGGAGTGGGATTTTGCTGACCAGTCACTGATGTGTAGTTTAGGACAGGCTTCATTGCTCTCTAACCTCCACTGACTGTGAACTAGATTTTCAGCAACTACAACAGAAGCTTAAACATATAGTGCATATGTACTCACATATAAGCCGACATTTGAATGTAAGTGTTGATCTTGAACTGAATCTTACACACTACCACTGTACCTCAATTTCTTCAACAGCAAGATAGGAATGGTGATATTTATCTACTGTGTAGATGTATGGCAGTGTTAATGAGCATGCGTAAAACAGATTTCCCAGGCAAATTTCTAATTGATAGATTTTTATGTTATTTAACCTGGTCAGACATGGATCGTGTGCCACACACACAGGATGCCAGGCCAGTACCCCGAGAGCTGCAAGCAGCTCTGAAATCTCAGGCACTTCTCAGTTCACACTGGGAAGATGGAGGTGCTCATTGGCTGGCACAGGAGCAAGATGCTGAAGAGATGGATTCAGCTCTTCACAGAACTACCTTTGTGACCTTGGATGAAGAACATGCAGGAACACACATTCAGAAGGCCTCAGAGCCCTTGTGTTTTATTTGAATTTTAAGTACAAGTTGGGCAGCACAGCTACTCTCCATTACTAGATGTTATTTAATGGCTGATGCCGGCTGGGATAGGCCTGTAATACTCCTCCCTAAAAATGTGATTTACAGTTATCTATGTACTCTGTTAACAGTTTGAAAATGTAGTTTTAAGTCATTTCCATTTACCCTTACTTGTCTCAGACTAGCAAGGGTATTTAACATGGCTGTATGTTTTCCTTGTCATTTGAGACGCTTCATCACAGCAAAATGCCCTTGAAAGAAGAGCCTGGAATATCAATGCTCACTGCTGTGAGAGACCAACCTTATCTCTCAGCTGCAGCTCTGCACAGGACACACAGGTGAGAGATTTAATGGCTGTGCTGAGAGAAAACAGTGCTTACTGCCAAGCCAGCAAAAGCAGTTCAGTCCAGAGGAAAAAAAAAAGTAAAAAAAAAAACAAAACCACACACACACTGTCAAGCAACATGCAGTCAGACAGCAAATAATGAAGCAATGAATAATAGATCTCACGTCACTGCTATTTTATCCTCATATTATAGGGTGGGTATTTATGTTGCTGCAACACTTCAGACCACAGTCTCTTCTGTTAATCCCCTGATCCGACTGCAGACACAAAAATAAGTGTTGCTATTTAAAATTTACCATATACAAATATCCATTCTTGTCTTCATTACAGGCAGAATACACTGTCTTACATTTTGATAAATTCTCTGCTATTTATGTTCAAAGGACAGATGGTTATTAGGTAATACAGGACCCAAAAGTCAGATGTAAAACTTCTCCAGTGGCTCGAAAGTGAAATGTGAAATCTGTTAAGGAGGTTGTGGGGTTTTTCCCCTAGAGCATATATACTGATGATCAGAAAAAAAAAAGAAATCTGAGTAATTCTAAAGTATCAGTGAACTTGTAATGTAGTTATAAACCAGCATTATCCTAGTCCCTCCCTCCCTGCAAGGCTGATTTCATGATTTCACAAACAGAAGAAAGAGACCATGATGGCCCATTTCAGATCCTGTGTCTTACATGATGATAAAAGGAGGTCAGATTTAGTTTCCCCCTTTTCCTCTCCCTAAAAACTAGATTTATTCTCCCAACTAGAACTTGAGAAATAGTCTTCCACTAACCCAGCCCAGGAAAGGGCCAGAACCAGTCTTCCATTCTTCTGTTTTTCACTTAGTTTACTCAATATTTCAGTAGTTTTTATGAAGTGTGATAGAGCTCTAAACAGATATTAACAAAAATAAAATAAAAACAAAATTAAAACAGAGCTAGTTCCCACACAGTCATCTCACGCATGAAGTATCAGTACAGCGGTTTCAGCAGATGTATTTAGTACAGTTCTAAATCATTTAGTCATTCTACACGTTGGTTCACTCTAATAAAAGGGCATTACAATGCACTGTCAACATTAAATTGACAGTAATTAAATAGCAGATACATTAAAAAATACAAGTGACAGAAAACTGATCTTATTTCAAAGCAACTTACCTATATATTTAAACAATCAGCTTCCTTCTGAAACATGGAGCTGCAAATAACGAACCCAAATGTATGCTATTGCTCACACGCTCCCTCCCCTATTTTCTAGTAGAACACTGCTTCCATACAAAAATTCTACCTTGTTCTAGTTTTGATAATCTTCAAGAAAAAAAAAAAAAATGAAGTATTTTGGAATCAAGTCATCCGGATCCATGGCAAATCTTGTCTGCGCTAGATATTTAGGCCAAACTAGAGCCATCACTAAAAGGATATAGATATAGAAAATGCCTCTATATCTATCAGGGCAGATTTTTTCCCCTTTCAAACAACAGCATCAGCCATACTTGCAGTTGAGGCAGCAGTTCTGCATGTGCCATACAAGGTCTAGGGTAGATGCAAACTGTCTTAAGACAAGACCTCAGGCATACATATTTATTCCTCACCACCTCACTTTGTAAAGCCTCTTAATCATATTGAAAAGCCTAGACAACAGTGACTGTTCAAGAGCTTTTTCAAAGTTGGGAGGGGGAGAACCCAATTACTGGCTCCAGCTAACCTAGAGCAGTTCAGCTGTTACTTTAGCTTCTGGGTTTGGTTGGTTTTTGGTTTCGGGGGGTGGGGGGGGTTGGCTTTTTTTTCATTTAACTTCAAGTAACTTTGTTTTAATCAGCAGTCCCTGCAAAAAACTTGAAAAAAACAGAAACACCTGTTTCTATGAAGTTCTGTGAAGTTTCTTGTTTTCTTGGAAACAAGACACTTTCTCAGCCACAGATTTTTATTAGTTACATAGCTGCTTAGGGTCTTCTGGTTGCTTTACATCTAAGCCAACCCAGCTTATAAACTTGTCTGACTTTGGGAATATACTGATTAATTTTTTTAAGATTTCAGATGAAGTGGCTACATACATTTGGATCTAGGACTGATTCCTAAACCGTACCTGGAGTTACACCACTAAAGTACGTTTGCCAGGAGTACTCTGAGCTTAGTCTGGAGACTAACTAGCACGCAATAGTCCACATCTATGCTGGTACTGTTGGCCTACAAAATGAGGAAATCTGTCTTCAGTCTGCCCATGGGGAACATCTCAACTGCTGTGGAGCTCTACCCATGTCCAGGAGCTGCTGGGAGAAAACACTACTTAGACTGGCCTGAATCTAGCTGTGCTAACAGTTTACTAGCCATCTTTACACAGAGAAGCATATCTGAACTTACTGTTGCAGATGCTGCTTTTTAGGACTTCTTAGTTGCCCCCACTCCCAGGCAGACATTAACAGTCAAAGATAGTTTGTAGAGTCTAATGGACCTGTTTAATCACTGATTTTTTTAAAAAAGCTATGTTAAAATATTCACATTCCAAAGACGGGGAGGGGGGAGGAGGGGAGGAAATCGCTAGATCTTAGAAAATGCTAAGTAAAAATTCCACAGTCATAACTTCAATCCCAAAGCAACCACCTTTGACTTCTATGAGTCAAGACACAAAGATGCAGGCCCATTAATCTGATGTGAAGCTGTTCTCTATAGTAAAGTCCACCTATAATTTTGTCCAAGCTAGATGTAAACATCCAAGTGAGGAATCTATTTAGCAAAGTCTGTAGTTAACGTTATCTATTAGGACAATATAAATTTACCTGCTACTTAATTCTGCATTTCTAGTCATGACCATTTATGCCCCAGTGATTTTCCACTCAATTTTTCTCACAACCTTATCATAGCTTACTTCACCTTATAATCAAACAATGTATATTTATTTTTATATTTCTTCACAAGTAAGGTCTTTAAGTTATCTGAGAATATTTATTGATGACTTAACTTTAATCTGCTAATTATTTTGGTAATATGTTACCAAAAATTCAAGGTAATGTTCTGTTCTAGTTATATGAATCAATTCATAGAACAGTTATGGATACAGCTGTGATACAGAACCTAGAGCTTTCCCTTATACAAAGAATTACAGTTTATCACATAGCTATAGGTCACTTTGTTTTCTCTTTAGTCAACTGAATTGGAACAATCCAAATAAGCTATGAAGAGGGAAAATGCCAGCACTGAAGCACTCAAAAATCAAAAAATTCAAACCACTAAGAGTTAATCCAACAGCCTCGATTTCCATATAATGCACAGGATCCCAGCTGAGGGGAAAAAAAAAATCATACTAAAAACCCCACTCCTCTCTACCCTATACCCTTTGATGTATGGCACTCCGTACTAATGCTTACCATAAAATATGAATTTGAGATTATGTTAGTTTGGAGGTCACTATTTGTTTTACAGCTTTCCTCTGTAAAGGAATCTTTTTCCTTGCAGCATCAAGCAAGTAGGACTTACTGTAAAAAGGCAGTTATCTGCTCATTGTTGAAAAGACAAAAACCACAAGTATTAATTTGTCATTTAAAACGTAACTTGAAAGTAGTATCTATAAATTTTACCCATAAGCTGAGTTTTTACAGTCAGGACACTTCATACTCATCCTTCCAACTTAAGATGGACAAGCAAAATTCTACTTCAGTTCACTTGAGATATCACCAATTATATTACAATTTCCTCAGGCCACAGAGATAAAATCAGGCTCAAATAGTACAGCACACTGCAAGAGGCATCTTGGGTGTACCACCTGCTCTCAAAGGAATACTTGGAACTATGTTGTTTTATTTCATAGCACTGCTTTTGTCAGCTTGAACAAGAAGAAATTCGTGCTCCAAAATGTGCATAACAGAGGCAGGTCACAACTCTTCAAATTAGCTCTTAAAAGACTGCTTAAAACCATTCTGACATTGGATGATATCAAATGATAGCAACCGCTTCTCAGGGAAAGGATATGCTCTACAGCTAATACAGATTTATTCCCAACTCTAAATTACTAAGCGTATCTCAAGCAAGTTTATGTTTCTATGATACAAGGAAGTAATTGAAGACAGTCACAAGCCAAGAAACATTCCTTGAAGATAACTGAATTAGAACTCAAATAAAAAATAATTTTTTATCTTTTCGACAGAGCAACTGAAAGTTCTATATTTCCTGTTCTGTCAATGTTCTTTCAGCAACTTATTGTAATGTCTGGTTGCTATTTACAAAATATTTTACATACACCAAAGAATGCAGCCAAATTTCTGAAGGAATGTGTACCAGACCATATACAGTAAGCACATTTTAAAAAGAACAAATTCCCCAGCAAAACAATTCCTGTATCAGGTTGCAGACTGTTTCAGGGTAGAAGCCTGCCCCATACTACACTGTCCTAAGAGAAGGCCATCGAAGTCTTTAAGGCATCGCATTCACTGTAGTGATGGCAATAGTATAAAAAATTTGCACATAAAAGATAAACAGAGCATCTTGCTAACCACCAAAAGACACTCTCATCAGTCTACCGTCTGGCTATGAGCCAGGAAGCACAGTGGCCATGAAATAGGGGCAAGGTACTTACACACAGTCTTACACACAGCAGCAACATAAACCAACAGGGACTAAAAGACATTAATTCATAAAGATACATATGCTGACATCCATAGAGATAGTCCCAACTTGCTGCCTTGTTTGTGTAAAGATACAAAGGAGAAGGTGGATGACAGACAGAGAACTTAATTCTATATTAAGACCCACTTATATATGGACCTCGCTACAAAAATGTAAAATAAATGTTCAAAAGCTCCTAAATATCATAGAGTCACCGAAAGGTTGGACTGGATGACCTTTAAAGGTCCCTTCCAACCCCCCTGCAAGGAGCAGGGACATCTTCCACTAGATCAGTTTGCTCAGAGCCCCATCCAAACTGACCTTGAACGTTTCCAGGGAGGCAGCAAATATCTCATGGTATTTTGAAAGCACACAGATAACAAAAGCTTTTCTGGAAGGCAGAGTAGTTACCAAGTACAAAATAATGCCACAAAGAATCTTCAAGGCGTTGACAGGTTTGGAGTTCTGTAGTTTTTTTAAAAATGTCAATTTAAGGTCTAGAAAAAAGATTTAAATTTTAATGACCCATATCTTTGACTTGTCCTCTAATGCCTTTGGACCATTTCCTAGCTATGACACCTGCTGTATCTCAATTTGCTAAATAAATGCTTCAGTTGAGATAGACACAAATAATTATTTTTACTGATTTATTTATTACTATACAAATTTCTGGAAGTAAAACATTTCTGCAAGCTTAAAGAACAAAATCAAATGTAGTTCCTTCTGCCCCCCAGATGTAGAAGGGATATAAGTTAAGAACTATTTTAGCATCACTCCTAGAGCAAAAGCTGAGCAAAAAAAATTTTTTTTTTTTTAAAGCAAAATTAAGGCAGACAAGGAATGAGGAGATAGCTTTTCCACTGTTTAAAAATCAGTATCCTCAAACAGTGACTTTGTAATCCACAGGATGGTCACATGCTGCAACTAACAGAATAATTTTTGTTTGTTTATATTTGTGACTATATTCTTTTCTATGTAATACTGATGGAGAACTCAGTTGTACAGACTTTGCTTTGTCTGTAATTGAAGTACTATTTCCTTTGTGAATGGGAAGCAGTACCAACAACTTTGTAAATCAGAAAACACATCAAATTTAGACACTGCAGCACTTGGTGCTGTCCAGAGACTCTGGGCCAGTCTTTCCCTCAAGAAGCCCAGGAGGACTTATGGATATAGAGATATTCACATATTATATCGTAAGTTGTGAAAGCTGGAAGCTTAGAACTGAACTACAGGAGACAGTCACATCTTGAAGATATACAAGTTAACACTGAAAAAATTGTAGAAAGGCTACAAGAGTACTCACAGACAAAATGCAGCAGAAATGCTTTCTGTTGCATCTTTTTGAACTTGGTAGTAGAACTCCTCTTTACACAACAGTGATTTTGTTCTGTGAATTTGCAATAAGGGTAGTCAATATTCTGATTAAAAGACTGGTACGTACGTCAGTGCAAACCCGTGATCCTGGAGGCAGGGAGGGGGAATCAACAACAACAAACTCCTCCATCAGAGCTCAGTCTTCTCACTCATTAAGTCCTCCACTCTGTTGATGCAGCTGTTTGCCATAGCAGCAGATCGAGTTGAATGAAATGACTAAGAACTTAGCTTTTTGGCCCCCTACTACTACTAGGAAACCGTTCCAAAAGCAGATGCTCTGTGAGTTAGAAACTCTGGTTTTCATACAAACTTAAGGCCAGGTTTATTCCTCTTCCCACCACTTTTTTTTTTTTTTAAGTCTTGAATTTATAAACAGCAATATAATAGTTCACAGCCTTTGCTTCTGCTACATTAAAACAAGCCAAACTCTTCCACAAAATGTCAATACAAAAATAGCTTCGAGATAAAACTAGTTTAGAACTAGCTTGCTATTTCTGCTTGGCATAGGTGTCCTACAGCTCACAAGGCTTGCTAGCTTCACCTGGACAGACCTCCTGCCTGCAGTCCCAACAGCTCAGAGCCCTCCGTATCATGATCTGTGAGTAGGGGTGCTTTCACTTCCATCATCAACTTGTTAACTAACAGAACATTGCAGAAGAGCTTATATAAATAAAAGTGGTCTGAAGTTCCTGTAGTTTTAAATTCAAATGAAAGAACAGCAACAGATCTATGACAGATTTCAGTTTTCATAACGGCAGAGAACACAGAACCAAACCCAAGCTCCTTTCTTTCCGATATCTCAGACTTTCTCCATTTATGACTCTGCAAAATCTGCTGCAGCCCAGGAAGCCACTGAAAATGGGTGAAGTGGAAAAAGATTCTCACGCCTCCTCTACACCCTGTTTTTGCAGACTAGTTTTCTAACCACTTCATCTTGCCTCTTATATTACCTCCGAGATCTCATTGTTTGCTTTCTTGTTTTAGCACATCATTTACAAATTCTAATAAAAAACATCTGAAACTTCCATCTCAAATCAAAGGCAGGGAGTTAGGTCAACCTCAAATCTGATCAATTTGAGGTTGTGTCGAAGTCATAACACCACATGACTGGACCAGAATAAACACAGCTTTCTTAAATATAGATAGAAGTATGGTAGGAAAGCACAAGCTTACACAACTTCAAGAGATTTTTAGAAGAGGTTTTGAAACAGATCACTGCAATCCACACATATAAATGCTAAAAAAAGGCAGTAAAAGTTTAAAGTTAGTCTCCTTGTGAAGAGAATTTAGATTTTCCCTGGTATGGTTTATTTCAAATAAATAAATGCTGGATTACATACATTAAATCATCTGCTAAAGTACTGGACAGAAAATCATTTGTTAATGCAGAGAAGGCAGGATTGGTACAGGAACTGGTGAATGTAGAAGAGGAAAGCACTACCTTCACTGCCAGCCAAGGAAGTGCCAGACCAGGGGAAGGCTATTAATACTGCTTCTATTGAAATGGATTATCAGCAGTAACTCACCTGGCATAGTAATAACGACCCACGCACGATCCATGACTACCCACACAACAGACAGGCACTCACAAAACTGCCACTAGCTTAGAGTTAGAGGTATCTTCAAAGCACAGGAAGATCGAGATCAGGACTTGAAGTTTATCACAGACTGGCAGCACTGCTAAGTTAATGCAATAGCATTTGGAAAAAGCCAGCACAATCCCAGGATTCAGCAGCAGAATACTTCCAGGTACAGAGAAAAAAAATTATGTCTCTTTACATCTCAGTTCACAGAATCACAGAATAGTAGGGGTTGGAAGGGACCTCTGTGGGTCATCTAGTTCAATAATGAGTACAGTTTTAAGAAGAGAAAGATAAAAGATTATGATGGCATAGCGAATGGATACACACTTGGCATCAAATAACAAGCTCCAAGATGTCTGCAGGCATGCTAACAGGACAGCAAGATTGGCATTGCTGTTGGAAAGACACGAGTAATTTGGAGGAGTTTGAAGTTAAGTATGGGAGGGAGAAGTGCAAACCAACAATGGTGATAAACTTGAAATGGAACTGTAAAATAATGGCATGAATAGGTAAGAGTGATGGTGCTGAAGAGAGGAAAAAAGAAGGGTGAGCATACTCCTATTTCATACCATTCTGCATCACCAGATACATGAGAATAGTAGCTACAATGATTTGTAAGGAAGAAGTCTAACAGCAATTTTGAATAACGAAATAGCATGGAAAAAAATGTGGGAGTCATGAAACCCAAGCACATGGTCAGCTCAGCTAAGAGATTATCAGGGCTGATACATTCCTTCAGCCATAGAAGCAGGAAGAAAGAATAGTTCTTAAAGCTGAAGTTTGCTGAGCAAAGACAAAATTAGATGGATTGTCTGGGTCTGTCACTTGGAATCAGGGCAAAGACACTGTGACATATTCAGCATAAAAGACCAAAAAAGATGTCAGAAAATGAACAAGAGTTTGGTTTCAGTCTTTTTTCTTTTTTTTCTTTTTTTTTTTTTACACTGTCAGCAAAGCACACGTAAGCGTCGATTGAACCAGGCCAGCTGGATTTGGAGAGCCAGATAAGAACTGGAAGGCTGAATCAGCTCCAGCTTTTGTGCTGATGACTGAAGTCAGGTGGAAGGAATGATCCCAGGTAACTTAAAGAGGGTTCCTACCAAAATAGACAATGACACACAGAGAAACAAGAGGATATGTCTCATCAGTAAATTGGGAATACACTATCAAATCCAAGTCTAACAGGAGCTCACTAATAACCCAAACTAAGAACATACTTGAAGATACTTTACTTCCACAGAGCCTGATTGAGTAAAAACTTTAAGTAGTGCCAGTCAAAGAACTAATCAAATTTGTGCAATAAAATTATTTTAATGACTTAAATCAGTACAAGCAATTGATCATGTTAAATTAACTGGTCTACAATTATTAATTTAATTGTGGGCAAACAGGAACTGGAAGTCTGATACTAGCATACTAACACTTCTGAATCTACCAAGAAAATTCTACTTCCTACCGAGCTTTTATAGGAATGCTTTACAAGAACAGTCCTCAGTTGTGGCTTTTTATATAAGAGGATAAAGGCAAGTAAGAATCAGGGAACAGTTGCAGGTGGAAAGCAAGTCTGGAGATCATTCAGTCCAACTCCCTGCTCTGTGCAGGGTCAAACTAGGGCAGGTTGCTCAGGGTCATGCCTAGTCAGGTTTTGAATTTTCCCAAAGATTGAGAGTCCATAGTCTCTGTAGGCAAGCTGTGCTAGCACTCGACCACCTTACAATAAAAAAAAAAAACAAACTTTTTTTTGTTAGTTAAATTAAATTTCCTTTTTTTCAATTTGTGCCCACCACTTCTTTTCACCACTGAGAAGAGCCTGGCTTAATCTTCTTCACTCCCCTCCATCACGTGTTATTACACACTGATAAGATCCCCCTGAGCCTTCTCTTCTCCAGGCTGAACAGTCCCAGCTCTCTCAGCCTCTCCTTAGAAGATGCTCAAGTCTCAGAATCGCCTTCACATCCCTTTGCTGGACCCTCTCCAGTATGTCTGTGTGTCTGGTTCTGGGGAGCCCAGAACTCTAGTTCTGGAACACAGCATTCAGATCAATCTCACCAGGACTGAGCAGAGGGAAAGGATCACCTCCCTCAACCTGCTGCCACCACTCTTCCGAATACTGCCCAGAATGTCTTCTACCTTCTCCACCACCAGCACACACTGCCAGCTCATGTTCAGCTTGGTGACCACCAGGACTTCAGGGTCATTTCTGCCAAGCCGCTTTCCAGTCAGTCCCCAACATTGCTTGGTGCATGGGGATGTTCCTCCCCAGGGGCTGGACTTGGTATTTCCCTTTGCTGAACTTCATGAGGTTCCTGTTGGCCCATTGCTCCAGTCTGTTGAAGAGCAGCACACTCATCTGGTCTATCAGCCACTCCTCCTGGTTTTGTATTGTTTTCAAAACTTGTTGAGGGTGCACTCATTCCTGTAATCCAAGTCATTAATGAAGATGCTACATAGCACCGGCCCTAGCAGCAACCCCTGGTGTGCACCACCAATGACTGACCTCCAGCTGGACTTCGTGACCTTTCAACCCAGCAGTTGAGCCACTTTCCAATCCACTTCACTATCTACTTACCTTGTACCTACTTTATTAGTTTGTATATGGGGATGTTACCGGGGACAGTGTCAAAAGCCTTAAAGACAAATATCATCTACAGCTCTCCCCTCATCCAGTTGGGCTAGTCACTTCACCGCAGACCTCCAACAGGTTGGTCAAGCATGACTTCCCATATGTTTAACATTTTACACCATAATTTAAGGAATGAACCAAAATCCATTTTTAACCTTTTTTCTCCCCTATTAGTGGCCTTTGTCCCCTCGGCTTTTTATTCTGTCTCTCCATGTCTGAAATTCAGCTGAGCATACCCTAGCACAATCACTTATTTGCAGATGGCTCTTCAGTAGCTCCACAACACAGATATGCACAGATCAAAATATAATCTGTAGTAATGGGATATTTACTTGTGTATCAAAAATGTATTTTTTTTTTTAATACGTTTGAGAGTTTACATGACTAAGAATCTTGCTAATATGGCCCCAGGCATTCTTTATTATTCTGATTTAAGTCTCCCCAGGCAGGTGAGAAAACTGGCTCCTGCAGTGCCCCCCTCCAGTTTGTCTGCATCTTTTTTTTGGTACAGGAGAGCCCAAAACAAGATACACTATTCCAGATGTTGCTTCACAATAAAATATATCACCTCCTTCAGCCTGCTAGTTCTGCTCTTGCTGATTTAGCATATTATGCAGTTAGCTGTGACTGAAGACTAGGATTTAAACCCTTTAAAATACGTTAGACTCACAGTTAGAAAAGAAACACAGCTGGAAGAAAGTTTACCCCTGTGTACTACACCCTCACAGACAGAAGGGTTACCCATTGGGTGGCTTTCCATCCAGAAACAAAGTGGCTTCCCTGCACTGCAGGAAACTCACGTTGCCCCCTGGTTCCCTGGGAAGTCTCTTTCCAACATCGCCACAGCCCATGTTTCTGCTCCCAGCTTTTCCCAAAACTCCATTGCGTTGCAGTTTTCTTCCTCTCTCAATCTTTCTCCCCTCCTACTTTGCATTCTGGAAGCCTGTCTTTCCTGATGCTCAGGTGCCTCCAAGGAAGAAATAACATCTCTTTGACTGCCCAGCAGCTCAGGTTTCAGGGTCTAGTAGCTCACAGAAGGCAAATGGAGCTTTTTCTGCAGGCCAGTCCCAGCCATTACAAAATAAGCAAAACCACATAGAAAAAAATAACATGCTAACACTAAGCATTCAAATATGATGCAAATATCACCTGTTTCGTAAGCACTTTAAAGAGCTTTGAGTAATACTGACTTAAAGTCCTTACCCAGTGTTCTCATTTGCAAGCCGAGGAAGCATAGGCTGCATGAACTTAAAATTGGTTGAGAACTTGCTGAACTGACAGGCAGAAACACTAATAATCAAGAGCTTAACACCCATTTGGGAACAAGTAACAAGCAAAATATCGTCAGGGTCAGTATCAGGGCAGGTACTGTTCAGTATCTTCCTATGCACTCTGTACAAGACAAACCGCACGTTTTCTGAAAGTGCAAATAACAGTAAGATAAAATAAGGCTTAAGTTGTGGCTTTGGAGGTCCTGACTGGACATGAGAGAAGAAATACTTCACTTGAAGGGTAATGCAACACAGATGCCATTGACCCAGAGATTGTGGAATTTCATGGTTTTCAAGAGGTTATAAAGTCACAGCTGACCTTATCTAGTGTTGGCAACAGTCCTACTTTGAGCAAAAGGTTGGACCAGATGGCCTCCAGAGATCCCTTCCAGCCAACGCCTCTGACTTGCTGAAGATACAATGCAGGAACTTCATTGCTCAGGACAGCAATGATAATTTGGGGAACACTCCTGGGGGAAATAAAGCATATGCTGGTCCACTAAGTGAATGCACCAAATAATATGCTTGTCAATGATATGCTTGGATACTTGTTACCACTCTCAAACACAAAAAGGAATTTGTTAGTTTCAGACCTTCTCATTACAGATTCTTAATTACTATTTGCATAAGGACAAGCAGGGAGGTCTGCTTGCTCGTAGACTCAATAAAAACATCAAGCAGAGAGAAGTCAAATTCTCAACACGGTAATAATACAACACACTTTGCATTGCCAAGAGCTTAGAAGAGACTCCCGTGCTTTAGTCTGACAATTCTCTGTCAAGCTGACTCATTAAATGTACTTGCAATATTTAAGTGGCAGTCAAATACCTCACTCCATTTACCCAAACTTTGAATTACAATGTAATTCACCACAGTGGCTTTTGAGGGTACAAAGCGATCTCTTTACCAAGTTGGCCTATAGCCTATTCCAGCACTGCCAACAGAAGTAAGACGTATACGGGATTGAATTCCAGTTAAAGCAAGTTGTTTTGCACGTAAAACAGTAACTTTTGCAGTAACACGTTGTCTCTCTACCTAAAAAATATTCAGTGACATCTCCTCTACACTCCTCTGTACTTCCACACGTTTCTTGTGCTTAGTTTTAGTTGCCCAGACTGCTCCAGCAGCTTATTTGTTTGAAGTCTAGAAAGCAGACTTTCTGCTGGCTTGTTTAAAATTACCTGACTTTTCTGCTAGTCCAAGAAAATCAGTTAGCTTACATACCAGAATTACTTTTCTAAAGTATGTACACACACACACTACACGCATATGTACATGCAACGCTGAAAAAAGCAGAATAGAAAAATCAAACTGGTAGAAGATTTATTATCCACCCTTATATATTCAGAATATAGAAAACAGTAATCATCACACTCAGTTTAGCTAAATTTATTAAGCCTATTCCTTCTACACACAGTAAACCCATTTTTAAATACTACCCTAGAGCAGGAAGTCTGTAATTAAATGGGCTGCTGTAGCATTCATTGAAAAGTCAAAGCTGTATAAATATGAAATAGTATCACCAAGACCACTTAAGGTATTAGAGGGACATAAGCCATATCTACCCAAAGAAATGTTCCTGGCATCACTTGGGCTTTATTATTCATTTTGGTTGCATTTATTCCTTCAGGGTCTAATACATTGTATTAGATGCTGTACTAACAAGCATCACAGTCCTAAAGCACTTAAGACACAGTGCAAGTTACAGATAAGGAAAGTAAATCATCATGTGAAACAATGACATAATCAGAAAATAAAAACAAGACATTAGCTTGGCATTTGCAACTTTCTAGCTGATAAATCATGAGAAAGTTTTGCTGTTGGTAAAAATTCTATTTAATATGCTAAGAGGGCATAAACAACTAAAACCTTCATGCAACAGACTAGTGCTGCTGGAAGAAAACTGTCATTCATTATGAATACAGAGATCAAATTTAGCTCCCAGTAGAGAATTCCACAAAATCAAAAAATAATTTTTCCCCTAACTACAATTCATATCATATGAACAGCAAACTACAAGATTTGATACCAAGAACTTGCATCCTTCTTTAAGACAATGCTCTCACGTAGGAAGTAGTGCCGTGTCAACGGATAAGTGATAACCTTAAATTTCTTTTTCTTTCTTTTCAGGTTATTGTCCTGGGTTTGGCCAGGACAGTGTTAATTTTCACCAAGCATCCAGGAGGGGACACAGCCAGGCAGGCTGATCCAACCTGGCCAAACAGAGCAGAGTATTCCATAGCATGTGCCGTCATGCTGGGTTCCAGTGGGGGGGAGCTGGACAGAGGGAGGGCAGTTACAGCTCTAGAGCCCTCAGCACAGGACAGACCTGAAGCTGTTGGAGCGGGGCCCGAGGAGGCCCCAGCAATGATCCGAGGGCTGGAACCCCTCTGCTGGGAGGAAAGGCTGGGAGAGCTGGGGCTGTTCAGCCTGAAGGAGAGAAGGCTCCAGGGAGACCTTACTGGAGCCTTTTTCAGTACCTGAAGGGGGCCTACAGGAAAGACAGGGGGACGATGTTTTTAGCAAGGCCTGTTGTGACAGGACAAGGAGTAACGGCTTTAAACTACTGGAGGGTAGATTTAGACTGGATACAAGGAAGAAATTTCTTCTCATGAGGGTGGTGAAACACTGGCACAGATTGCCCAGAGAGGTGGTAGATGCCCCATCCCTGGAAACATTCAAGGTCAGGTTGGACAGGGCTCTGAGCAACCTGGTCTGGTTGAAGATGTCCCTGCTCACTGCAGGGGCATTGGGCTAGATGACCTCTAAAGGTCCCTTCCAACCCAAAGCATTCTATGATTTTATGAAAGAAATCAGTCCTCCCATTTGCAAGGCTTGAATTTTTTTTTTTAATGTTCAATGTGTTTAAAACTACAGATATATTTAAATATTCCAGGAAGCATTCTCCGCAGTCCATTCATTTACTTAACTATCTTTATGCATTAGACAGGGACTGTATCCATTAGTTACCAATTAGCTCTGCCAAGTGTTTCTGTGTATATCTGCAGGACATCCGCCCTCCCCCATAAAGATCAGAATACCAAAGATCTCTCCCCACCTCCCTAAACAGTCAAGTGAAGAGGACACAAGCAACATTCTTAAATTAGAATATACAAAGACAAAACTAGCATCTTTTATCAAGTTATTTTTAACAAAAACAGTCTCCTTACCAAAGCTGGGCTATGAACAGCACAAGTACTCAAGATACCCATTTTGTTTAAACCATGCTGTAAATTTAAATAATTACTAATGCATATTTTAGCTGATCCCATTCCTCTATAGCCAGGCTAAAACTTTACCCATCTTACGCATTACCTTGCTTTCCAAGTAATCCTACATACTTCAGCAGGGCTTTGTCAAATAAGACAACAAATATGCATAAACATAGATCAGATTTTAACCACTTCAATGCAAGAGTATTTCCCATCCCCTCCTTTTCTTTAAAAAAAAAAGTGAGGTGATACCTGTAACAAGAAGGCGTGTTAAGCGCCTTAAAATAATTCTCACAATACTTTTATCCTAGCAACACCCCTACTACAGTAGGTGGGATAGTAACGGAGCCCTCCGATACAAATACAAAGCAGCCTGCTCAGGACAAAAGATAAACCTGTGAACAAAACTTGGGTCCCAAGCCCCAAACAGGTCTGCAATCACTTGGTTATGTTTCCTCTCCACAGCATGGATTCCAAACTATTCACCAGGGATTTCCAACTTAGTATGCATCTTTGATCATCTCCTGCGTATGTGGAGGTACAAATATCCTTGCTTCTGCTGGTACTAAGAACAGAACTTGTACAACCCACAGCGAAATGGGTTGATGAAGGCAAATGCTGGCAGGGAATAGGTGGGAGTCAGGAAAACACACCAACCAACAACAGGAAGAGGTATTTGAAGGCTATTTTACCTACATAGTTTTTTGGGGAGGTTTTTTTTGGTATTTTTTTTGGTTTTTTTTTCAAATCATGATGAGGGTAGTTCAGAGAGAATACAGGTAACAAGCATAAGTGGAATCATATCTGAATACAGTATTATGATCTGAATTACTGGACGTATCAATTGGAGAATTTAAAGTAGCAGTAAGAAGCAGAAGTGTAAAGAAAAAGCTCCCATGTTTCCTTTCCAAGCTTTTAAAAAGGCCCTTATCCCCACCTTCTGGTGAGTCTATTTAGACAGACGAGAGATTCCAACCATGAAAAACAAAACATCTGAAAAGTCAGATAAAAGCTCACACTTACAGTATCAGTGTTGAGAAGCAGATAGCTTTCCTCACAAAAATAAGCTACCATCTTTTTCTTAGGCTGCACAGAATCTACTGCTTGCTTAAATACATAAGGCAAGCAGTAGACCGAAACTACTTTAAACACAGCAGTGTAGCCACGTTCATGGGGCAAGAAAGCAAACGAAATTTAAGCCTCCAGTTTCAAGGTGGGTGGAAGGTTGACCTTTGTTGTTGTAAATAACATGCTGATCAGTGACACTTTTAGGAGTACAGGGAGACTGCAAAACTAAACCTCCAGAAACAGGATTTGCATTTGTTCCAAGTGCTTTTTTTGTGCCTCAGACCTCTTTCTTTGTAACTCCAGTTCTCATGCACTGATTCCCAACATCACTCCCCATGGGCCAGATTCTAAACCCTTCCAACACATTTTAGACATTTTTCCAGGCATTATCCCACCTGTTTAAAAGGAATCAGCTACAAAATAGTGGCCATTCATCTCAAGTTAGAAGAACAAGACTGTCTCTAAGCACTAACAAATTTGTTAGCTTCATGAAGTTCAACTATGTAACCCAGTATTAAGCACTTGTCTAAAAACTCACACTTCTAGATCCAGTTTACTGTTGTCAGTACAGCAGTGAAGCTACGCCAGCAGAAGTTAGCACAGTAGGAGACCCATAAAGTCGTGAACAAATAAAGTGCAAGGTGTACATATATATACAGATATGAAACACTGGATATATAAAGACACATTAGGATTCTGAGCTCAGCAGACAATTAAGAAGTATTAAAAGCAATTTATTAATGCAAAGCACTCAGAAGCAATCTGTTTCCTGTGGTGCTTATATCAATACTTGCTTTTTGGAAGACTGCCTTCGGCACTGCAAAGCACTTAAATCTCAGCTGCATAAAACGTTCTGTTCAAACCTTGCAGACAGTTCCTACTCAGCTTCAGTTCAACTGCAACGTACAAGTTCACGGTGTTTTAATTCAGAGTTTAAGTGACTGTACCAACTGTCTGAAATTTTACATAACTCAAGGTTCATGTATCCATCAAACATGTCATGGTAACACACACCAATAATACAAACAAGCTTTTAAGAAATAGATTCTCTTCTAGAAGTATGTTCTAGTTAAAGTAATTTGAAAGTGAGAACCTACATCATGAAATGACAGCCAGCATGTGCACGCAGCAGCACCCTCTGATTTTATAATCTGTAAGCAGCAAGACTCTGATCCAGAGCAAAGCAAACAGCAAGAGGAAAAAAGTAAAGGTAAAGGAACTGTATGAATTCCTATTTCAGATGTTTTCTCTAATCTTTCTGACAAAGTAGGCAGACATCTAGCTCAAGCATTTAGGAGCTGGCCATGATGAGAACTCCATAGAGGTTTTTTGTTCAGTCAAAATTGGTTTCAGTGTAGAACCTCAGGTAATCAAGAATCAAATTTTTTGTGGAAAAATATACTAGTTTCATTATCATTCAACCATGGAAGATTCAAATGTAATTTTAAAGACAGACTGCATGCTTCTTCAAACTAAAGCCTAAAGTTCTGTGAAACAATCAAAAAAGCTAGAAAACAAACTTTTGTGGCTGTATCCCAATCACATACCTTCACAGTGCTCCTATATTAGTGTGTCAATCACCCCATTTTTAGGTTAAGGGCTTCCAAGTGTTTTGCTTTTCTCCTTACAAGGAAGGAAAAAATCCTCTGGAAGAGTAACTGTTTTGATAGATGCAAATAAAGCTGGGTAGGAAATCGAAGAGTCTTGATGGTATCATTCAAAGGTTTTCAACTATTATTCTCCTCTGTAGACACTACATTTTCTACTGTGGATTGGAAGATCAGGTAGCAGGAGCAAAGAATGTTTATAAACATCTCTCAACACCTATTTCTGACTTCTCTGCACTTTCAAGTTCAACCCATTACTGCTAGCCACATGTGGGTTCAGACACTAGTAAAGCACCTTCAGCACATCAGCTCTGGCACTGATGTTCATCAAGATTGAAGTCACACTATCTTCCATCAGGATCTGCCTTTGCATTCAGCTTTCAGCTATGCTGAGTGTCTCTGCAGCACCCTTGATTTATACTAGGGTCTCATACAGAAGGCCCACCCAACCCTTGATTTTGCACAATTGTCTAAGATGTGTTCTTTGTCCCCCACCAGACTTTTCTAGAATTATTGTCCCTATTTCATATGCAATATTTCCATGACTAACTAGCCTAAGCCTTGACCACGTGTTCAATTACAGGATCTCCTGATATCGCATAAGAAATCTCCAGTTAATCCAGCAGGCTTAGACTGGTGTCAGGACAGTAGAGCTACTTCTACATGACAAAAGTTAAATGGTGTCAAGGCCCATTGTCAATTCCTGAGGCCAACTGTCAGGGAGTAGCCAGAGCAAAGCTGCCCCATGAGCGAGGATTAGCTGGAAGCCAAGGGCGACCACAGTGCAGGCAGTGCCCTTGCAGAGCAGGGTGCTGGTCACAGCACCCATAGACACAGAAACCAATGGAAAGAGGTCGAGGTCTATCCAGAGAGTCAGAAGGAGAAAGAGATGGGACCACAGCCATTAGCTAGAAAAGCTGCAACATAAGTCTAAAGCTACAATGTGGGTCCAAGGACAGGACTTGGGACAGGTAGACCTATGTAATTGTTTGGGCCAGGAACAAATGCCGCATCCTGAGCTTAAATGGAGCTCCTGGACCAACAAGCAGAAGGTGAGGCTGGTCACAGTAACTGAAGCCTGTTGGTACACTTGGGGCCCTGATGCAAACCGCCATGTGCTGGCCACATCTATCCTATTAAGTGATAACTAAACTATTTCAAGTAAACTGTTCACTCTTAGCTTCTGAAATAGCTATCGGGTAGGATCCCTGGGACCACGCAGACTCCCAAACTGTGCTTGGAAGTGGTTGGGGAAAGTACTATTTGTCCTCAGCCAAAAGCATGTCATGGACCATTTTAACACTCCAGTTAAAAACACTGTCCCACATTATAGTGCTGGAACCCTTGCCAGAACATTATTTCATTTACAGCAGCAACACAGCCAAAGACTATAGCATTAGATATTACATTTTCATGCTTATTAAGATTGAAATTCTCCTCAGTAGATACTGACATTCAGTTGAGTGACCCAAAGCAATAGATCAATTTAGGTTTTAAAGAAAACTAGGACAAGAAAGACAAAACAGAAGTTTCCCTTTAAAACCCATTTAATAGGCTATCAGCTACTCTAGGGTCTAGCTAAAGTGTACTCCTCCAGTTTGCCCCTTCTCAGCTTTGTTACTAAACTGGGTATAGCCAATTATTTTTACCACCTTACCTGGCAGCACCGCTGGTATGCTTGCTGAGGACAACAGAATCTATGTTACCAGGTTTGCAAGCAAGCACAATAAAGAAATTATTTCCGTCTCGTTTCTTAGCTATATACAGGATACCATAGATGGAATATAACAAATGGAATGAGGAAAGAGTTCATAAACATAAAAAAATGAAAAGATTAAAAAATGCATGGCTAGAAGCTGCGTTCAGACTACGAGCCACAATACACTGCTAAAATTGAGACCTAGGTTCACTGTAAGCAAAAACACTGCAAAAGAACACTGACAGTAATAATGATTACTCTGCACAACTATTTGGCAGGGCTGAAATAAAACTCAAACACATTTAAGGCGAACACTGTTGCTCATATTACACAAAACCAGCAAGGATTAAATATTAATATTTGAGTGCAGGATATTTAAAACTACATTCTTTAACATGCGTTATCTCTCCTTCCCACAGCTGAAGAGTTATGTGGTACATGAAAGAGTCAGCAGATGGCACCCATGGCACTTGAGACAATCAGAGCACAAACATTCTGATTTACTTCGGGTTACACACAGTAGATTATTCACAGAAAGTGTGAAGTTCTGTACCAGCCAGGATTCTCCTTTATACCTTGTAAATAGTCTAGACAGGTATAAATTAAGTTTATCTTCACCATCAAGGTGACTTGCCGCTTGATTATTAGGTGCAAAGAGAGATTAGAAAGTGGAACAGTGCCTTTCACTTTCATAATTTTAATTTCAAATTCCACAATATTGTGTTTTTACCCAGTTTTCAGAAGATGTATCTGTGTGAGAAACCCAGTGTCAAACACTCTCCTTCACCCCACTCTACACACATCTAAGATACGACTTCAAGAAAAAAAAAAAAATTAAAAAAGCCAAATAACCAACCCACATACTGATGGTGGGTGATCCAGGTGTACTATAAAGCTAAAAACCACAGAAGGCATTAGCAAGAATCTGAAGTTTTCCTAAAAATCAGTATCACAAAATACTGACATAACCCATGTTTTATAGGTGTGGGGTTAATAGCAGTTCATGTGCTACAGGAACATGGACAAAGGATAGATGAAGGTCCTTCAGAAGTAAAGTAAGGTATGGAGGGGCATTAACTGCTGCTGCAGAAGTAGAAAAAGCAAGGTAGGTACCAAATATTTCAAGGAGATCAGCCTATCCAGAAACTGTATACTGCACATCTGCAGTACATACAAGACACACAAAATCCTAAAACAGCCACTGCCCTCACACGACTTTTCTGCTTACGAAGAATTTTCTGAGAATCCAGTGTCTATGTCTGCATTCAGACTCTAGCCCCCTCTACCCCTTCAGACATACTACCAGAAAGTGGTTGGTCATTGTTTTTTTACATTGGAATAATTCTCAGTCACGGTGCAGATGTGTGCAAGACCTACTAACGGGAAAAAGAAAAAAAATAAAAGAGAAAGAATGGGTTGGAAAAATAAGGATTTTACTAGGAATGGAAGATATGAGTTTCAGAAAAATCTGATTTGTAATGTATTCAGTAAAGGTATAGATAAGGCATACATCCACCTCTTTCTGGTTTAAGACTAAGACTCTGACAAATATCAGGTAAGGATTTAATTCTTAGACCTGAAGTAAATACATGAAATGCAGATACATTTTAGACAAGCTATTTTAAATGGTTGTTTTCTTGTCACTACATAATGGCAACCTGATCACACATTTTAGATCAAAAGAAAGACTAGCTATACAAACCATAAGGTTTATATAGATAATCTGAACTATGCTTCACTAAGCAAGCTATCTCCACAAAAATTTCTCAGAATTTAAATACATACACAGGACACACTGCACTTGCTATGTATAGATCATAAACCAGCAGGGAATCAGAAAAACTTCAGTTTCAAAACTGTAAGGGTGATAGATTCAAACAATCAGTAATTAATAAAACAATTTATTTGTGAAACACTTATTAAAAGGTATAAGCTTTGTTATTTAAATCATTTGAAACTGGAGTACAAAAAAGGAAGACAGATTATCTCCCTAAGAAACACTCCTGTACCATTTCTGCTAGATGTTTCTCCCTCCAACTACAAGACAAACAGGAGCAATTAGAATGCTCATACCAGAAGCTGTATTACAGAGCCCACAGCAGATATAACAGACACGACATTTAAAGAAACACCTGAAATGAACTAGTCATGGTAACAAGGAAGATTTGTAGTTACAGATACAAAAGGGGATTTACAGAAGGACATGGGAAGGAAGGACAACATAACACCATTCTGTGACATATTTCTGCAGTTCCTGTTGACAGCAGCAGACTATAAAGGAATTTGGAACTGCCCATTACCAAAACCTTCAAGTCAGATGGTGAGAAGCAGCCACGTGCATTTATTCAGAGGAACAGGATCACTGGCAAGTAAGAACAGAATGGGTATAGAAGTTATTCATTTAGATACATAGCATTATATAACCTGAATTTTCTCTTCACTTGTTAAACACACATTCTTGGGAGAATCCACACAAAAGCTTTGCAAAGGAAAGAAAGTGAAAGCAACCAGTGTCAAAAGAACATAAACTTGCTAATGTATATTAAGCATGTTTGATATGGCACAGGAGCCAGCCTCTGCGTCAGGGCCTGCGCTGTGTCAGTGCTCTCAGTTTGTCTATGGCCCTGTCCTAGGAACTGAAGAAAGAACAAACAAAAATAACTTCAGTTCACAAACTGGCAGATCTAGATAGCCCTGTGGCTTCATTCATGCGACACTCTCCGCCATGTTAAACACCCATTCCCTTCACTTCAACATTGGTGGTATTACAGCCTGAGTGAACTGACTGTATTTTCAGTCGGGGATACCACGGACTCCAGTTGTTGAATGAAAAAAAATCCAACCCCAAATCTTTCAATAAGAAATATCTTTAGAAATAGACAAACAATCACCATTCAGAAGAGTCATGAAGTATAAAAGCAGAAAATATATCTATTGCTTGACTTTATCACTTTTAGCTTTTAGAAGTCAGCCCCATGGTGCACACCAGTCTGTTACTGAGGCCTCAGAACAAGGACCAGCTCCCTCTCAGTAAGGGACTGGTACCTCGTATTTCCTCAGCATCTTATAAAGCTTTCAGTTTTGTTCTTCCCTTGTAAGCCAGCCACACACTGGAAACACAAGGATGAAACTATCAGATTTCTCCACAATAGCAGTTCCAGTAATATTAAACGCAAAATTTCTACATGATTGCATGCAGCAGACTTACCATATCTTTACGCTTTTTAGACTAACTGCAAAGCCAATTAAAGTCAATACATACTGATTTGACTCCACCCTGCTGCAGTATAATGTCTTCATTACTCACTTGCCAGGGATACTGTAATTTCTTTCTCCCATCCCACTGTCATCTTAACTTCCAGCTCATTAGTCTCTATCACATGGAAAGGATTTCTCTTATTCCTGTGAGACGTACACATTACATCTACCATATCTCCAACGCCTTTGCTTCTGGATTAAGTTTCAAAGCCCACTACAAAAGTCATGTAATTTAAGCTGGGTAAGTGTCCATGAAATGCAATCAAATCAGAGCAAAAGAATGTGTAGTTAAAAGTAATGCCATTAAAGCACGACAATAAAAAAAAGGTACAAGATACATTTTTAAAAGCCATTCACACACTCGCATTACACAGGAAACTAAGAATTTTAACAAACTCCTCAGCTGACAAAATGATATCATTTATCAGCAGATCTGTTGCCTGAGGACTGGATCCGAGAACACAGCCATAGAGAGATCCTTGCAGTATCACAGCAAATGCTAAAAATTCCATCATCTGCAAAGAAGCATGAATTTATCAGGCACAGAAGAAATTATGTTTTCAAATGTACAAAAGTAACCAGTAATTCATTTCACCTTCATTCAACTCTGAACATGATCGCTCACCTCTGTGCTCAAAGCTATTGCGGAATTTGTCTTAATCAAGGCCACAGTCTTAAAGCTACTGTCTCTTCTCCACTCTTCATAACCTCCAATCACCTTCCAGTATCCCTCATTTTCTAAGACTATGTTCCCTTTCAAGCGTTACTTTTTTCCTACCTCTGTTAAGCATTGTCTGATTTATGAATTGCAATAAATTCTGATGCAGCATTCTTAACATGTATTTTGTATGAAACATTTGAGCAATTCCCTTCAATAACTGGTAATTAGAGTTGTAAATTTACTGGTTTGAACATGATCAAGCCAGAATGTAGCTTCTGTAAATGCAATGTCTTTATGCATTGGTAATAAAGGCTGACCTTCATTTAGAAGCCTTTTCCTTGGGCCAGAAAACTGATATCGGGACTTGTGGATGGATTAGGACCTCTGATGGTATTAAAATAAGGAACAGCTGCTGCCCTAACCACATTAGAATGGCTTTACTGCACTTTTTGATTACTATCAGCTAGAAAAACAGTATTTTTGTTGACTTCAGAATCACAGTTTGTCAAAGGGAGAAGGGCAATACTGTGTTTGATTATTAGCAGATAAGAACTACTCAGGGGAACAAACCAAATACTTTTCTACCGACTACATAAAAGCAGCTTTTTCCTTTGAAAGATGTAGCTCTTGTGTCAGCGAATACTGAAAGGGTTGACTTCTTGCTTTCATACACACTGTGCCAACATAAAAGTTTCAATTAAATGCAAGGAAGTTCCTGTAGAAATCACTGCTGTGATTTATTTCAAGTGTGACCTGGTATCTATCTTCTTGGCTTTATATTGCTTTACAAAAAACATGTTACACCTTACACTGCCAGACAAGAAAAAAAAAGAAAAAACCCCTGGAGTAACACTGGTCAAGAATAGCAAGTATCACCAGTTACAATAAATCAAACCCTCTCTAACCTGGTAAATCGGAAATGGCATAATATTGCATGGAGAGACTGCTGCTAGGTTTTCTTGTCAATCATTGCAGAAAGCACCATACCCTGCTATCATCCTAATGAAAGAAAAAAACGGCTCAGTATTCCATACACATGCTATCAAACTCTCAAATATTTTCAAGCAGGATAATTAGAAGGAAAAAAAACAAACTTCTCTGTCAGCAGAAGTCCTTGGTTGAACTCCACATCCCAGCTAACACTGGTAGCAAGCTCAGAAGAAAGCCACACTAGCCTCAGCGTTCAAGGCCAGATCTCAACTTCCTCAAAGATCAAAAGGCATTTGAGTCCAGAAATTTAGTTCAACCTTTTACAGAAGACAGATAACTGTGAAATGGAATCTTAATCTAAATTTGTACAGTGTTCAAGGATATCTGAACCAGACCTACCCACAGTTTATTCTACAATGTCCATTGTGCTCGAGAAAAGCATGACTAACAGAATGATTCTGACTTACAAATTAGACCTTGCAGCTCCCCTCTGGCTCCCCGAGACTGTTTTCTCATGCCACAACAGAAGGTCCTCATAAACCTTGGAATGGATTTACAAACACCTTCATTAAAATGCCTCATTATACAAAACTCTATATATTTTAGCAGAACTTAAGTAAATTATATTCCTGTAAAAAAAAAAATTTGAAGTACTTACCCTGAATGGTCCTTTCCCAGGAAAGATTTCCCACCCTCCCAGCCTGGTTTCTTGAGATAACACATTCCCTCTAGACTGCAGAGTAGAGCATGACCACAGAAAGCCAATACTAGAAAAATTTTTCCACAGTTACTCTTAAGGAGAAAAGTACATTTCCAAATTTAAAAAGCAGACAGTAACTGCTGTCTTGTGTGTTCTGGAAAGAACATTAATCAGTTTATTTTTGTAATTTACAAACAACTAGTATAGCTAGATGCCTTGAAGCACTACTCCAAATTTCAGCTGCAACAAATACAGGCCTACCTTTAACCCAGTTGGTCTTTCGCCAGGCACGTTCTCCCATCGAAACAAGGGCATTTGTGTTACCAAGCACCCTGTGCACGGATGGGAAAATAACCCCAAGTACTGTATAAATTATTAGACAGCATCCACATTACAGACAGTTGTGTTTCAGGCCCAGAAATACTTGTTTGGTTGGCTGTTTGGTTTTTTTTTTCTTTGGTTGGTTGAGGGTTTTTTCAAACACATTTCAGAGTAGGAATTTCAACACATTTTCAGGGTAGTAATTGAACATTGATTGAATTGAGGACTATTTGGAGCTTGGCAATTCCTGGATGCCAACAGTATAATCGTGGCCAAGTATACCTTCTATTTGCATGGGATGAAGCGGGCATACACACAGATTCAACTTGACCATACTGTTACAACCGCACAATCTCAGTACACCCTTGGTGTTTCTTCAAAGGCTATCAAATCATAAAGCCTATGCATTTTTCCAGATAGACAGCAGAAAGGCTGAAGCCTTCTAGTAACACCCAGAACCACTTAAGAGGGAAGATACAAGGAATGCCCAAACCAGACTAGACTAACGACTCCTTACAGTTCCATCAGAAATTCTGCAGATCACCTCAGACAAAATTAGTCAGACCCTATATACACAAATACATGAGCTNCCTTTAGTACCCTCGGTGAGTTGTCTTGTTAACAGCAACAAAAGCAAACAAATATTCTCCTTATATGTGTATTAAAACCCTGAATACACAAATGACACCAATCAAAAAATTCATTTGCCTCCCCCAAAACAGAATGAACACTCAGTAGATCCCAAAGGTCAATGAAGGTTAAAATTTGCTACTGCCCTTTCTCCAGTAAAACCTAAGCACCTTACCATTACTGTGTTCTACAGTCCTAGGGAGTTCCAGACACTCATATGCTTTGGGGCTCTTGGTGCCAGTCATGTTTAGAAAGTTCATATGANACAGTACATCTGATTTCATGACNTGACTGTGTTTGTTATGTTGAGGAGCTCATATAAACAACAGACCTGTGAGTAAAGCACAGAAATGACAGCTACACAGAGAAGATGTTACATCAGTATCCCATTCCATGTGTTGACTAACAAGGTCTAGCAGCTATACTACTATACCACAGAAAGTAAACTAAGGTAGGTTTATGAATGACAAATGGTATCAGGTGTTCAAGGCTGCAGAGGACTTGCACGACGGGGCTGAAACAGCTGAGACTACCACTGCAGCAGTCAGACAGGATCTCAGATGCACAATATGGAAGTTTGTTAAGTGTTTTCAGCTGAACTACTGTATTGTACCAATATGGTTCACAGAGAAAGTATTTGAAATTAGTTACAGAATAAAATAGAAATGCCACAGAAAACTAGTTTTTCAGACTGCATGCTTCTCAGATCAAGAGCAGCCTCCTATAGCTATATTTTAGTGCTTCCATGATCATACAAGAAAGCAGTTATTCGATGTCTGTAAACCACCACCCAGGGAAGAGCGCAAGATAAGATTCCTAGAGAGCAGCTACCATTCGTGCAGTGCTGAAGGACACCAATCTTGCAGCCTTTCTTTGCAAGCACTCTGTATTTTTATTTCAGTAGATGCATATACAGTGCACAGTAAAGAAATACTTGGATCTTTACAGAATGACTGGGAATACCATCCATCCCATTTATAAAGTAGAACAAAACAAAGTAGGTAAAGATTCCACAGTGCAAGGCACCGTCTGCTTCAAGTGGCAGTTTCTGATAATGTTATCATATCAACCGACAACAACCTTAAAAGGTAGAAAAACTGAAAGTAAAACAAAGCAACAGCAAGTTTACCAGGAAGGCAGAAAGAAGGCTGCATTCCTTTCCAGCCTTGGAGTGGTGACTTCATCTTTGCTAGGGTGACCTTCCACTGAGTCCAGGCTTGAATACTAATATTAGACTAAAAAGAAGTGTGCCACCCTCTAAATATAGTGATGACTCAACATCTAGAGGCTTCAGTGATGTAATATGACCAAAGAGGTTCTGACTTCACAATCTACATTTTTAAACTTGCAGGCAAAAGGAACAGATCTTCCCCTGGAGAAATAAAGTCTGACTCCTAGAGCATCTTCTTGAATTAGCCTGTAGGAAAAGGGAACCAGAGAAACATTTCACACATGGCACCAGACACGCCGGCTCCACTTTGTTTAAAAGGAACACTGAACAGACACATTTCAATTATATACTTCAGACTCAAAGCATCAGTAGAACATTTCAGTTCCAGAATTAACATATGAAAGTTAAAGACAACACAGCAAACCACTGAACAGTTCAGTGTCTTTTACTGCACCTTAAAAATAAAAATAGCCGCATGAAGATGTGCTTTGTTGAGAAAGTTGAATGCAAGTACAAAGGAAAAAAACCTGAGTAAGGCTACAGAGTTCTCTCAAAGCGTCATCCATGGACAAATATTCCAGCACTCACTTGAGGTAGCCCTACATCTTTTTCAAGGCCCAAGCTCAATAATACATCTTAAAAAAAAAAAAGTCAAAGGAAGTCTAACATAGGCTTCTGTAGTAAAAGCCAGTAGTCATCCAATATATGTAAATGAAGTTATGTGAAAGAATACCTCATGAAAATAGTAACTGTTTTCATAACAAAGACCTTCCATTAAAGTAGAATTATCTTTTCATTGACCTATTAGTTCATCATCTTTTCTCCTTCCTTCCCCATCCTGCCTCCATTAAGCTCAGGGTTCAGAAAATGCATTTTTAATCACCTTCATTCGCCAACCTTGCATTCACTGTCCCTCCTCCTCAGAGGAATTAAGATACACTTCAACAGATGTTCAGAATCACAGACTGGTAGAGGCTGGAAGGGACCTCTGGAGGTCATCTCATCCAGCCTCCCTGTTCAAGCAGGGCCACGTAGAGCCCTAGAGCCAGCTGCCCAGGATCATGTCCAGACAGCTCTTGAATGTCTCCATGGAAGGAGACTGCACCACCTCCCTGAGCACCCTGTGCCAGTGCTCAGTCACTCGCACAGTAAAAAAATTAATTCCTGATGCTCCAAGGAAGCCTCCTGTGTTTTAGTGTGTGCCCATGGCCTCTGGTCCCATCACTGGATACCAATGAGAAGAGCCTGGCTCAGTCTTCTTTGCACCCTCCCTTCAGGTGTTCATACACACTGATAAGACTCCCCTGAGGCTTCTCTTCTCCAAGTTGAACAGTCTCAGCTCTCTCAGCCTTTCTTCATAGCAGAGATGCTTCAGTCCCTTCATCTTAGTGGCCCTTTGCTAGACTCTCTCCAGTATGCCCATGTCTTCCCTGTAGTGGGAAGTCCAGAACTGGACATGTTTGGTCACTATTTTCTCATGCAGAAATAATAATAGTATCACCTACTGGATTGAATTACATTGGCAAGTAAAAGCACTTAATGGATTTTGGCTGTCATTTCGTAGGCAGCTCCACCATAACTAAAACGCTCAGAAATCAATTAATCATTCTTTATCTGAAATAAAACTATCAAGTTTAATAGGTGCTCCTTCCACTTTGAGCCAAAATAGTGGAAAAAAAGAGGAGCAGCCAGCCTCTAAACAGCTTGAGGAAACACATCCTTCCCTCAGCTAAGCATATGCTAATAGTGAGAGCTTTGTGTAAGCATCTCCTGAGGCATTACAGCATCTGAAGAAACCATCTTAAGAGACAAAGATGCTTCACTTTGACAGTGTGCTTACCAGTTTCAGCCTGAAGGACATTACACAGTCATGTTACAGAAAGGATGGTTTTACAAAACAGCGATGTATTCATAACAAAAGCACAACAAAAGGGTTACTATCCGGAAAGCCTAAGGGCTACGTGTAGCAATTAGCTGTTAACACACACACACATCCACCCTTAGGAGTAATCAGAGTCATACCCCTTGGCTTGCCACCAAATTTGCTTTATCAGGAAAGATAAAAGGAGCAGCACCTCCCATTCAGTCACACTACCAGCCAAAAATAAATCTCAATTTTGCGATATCTTGCTCACGTAAGTAGTCCCATGAGTTTTTCCAAGAGACATATGGCAAGTCCCAGGGTTTAGGAGTAATTTCATTTTTAGATTCTTTACAATAAGACTTCCATGACCCAACCAAGTCAGTGCTATATACACTCCAAAAACAACAAAGCATCTGCCCCTACCATTAACAGGTTGTATGCCAAAACAAACGATCAGAACACAGGACAGTGCTGGGGACACAGCTAAATGTGACCCCAGCTTTGCAACAGGCCTGCTTGATAATCTACTTCTCCACACCTTTGTTCTTCCTTAAAAACTAAAAAGCTCAGTATTTTCTAGTCATATTGTAAAGAAAGTACAATTTCATTTACTGTACGAAGGAGCAGGATGTCCATGATGGGAGCGGAGATAAGCAAAACCACCTCCCTCCAGTTATAGCAAGCTGTCAGCAGACTGAAGCTGCTAAGCCATCCTGTGCAAATCCTCAAATGCCTGTATTATCGACCCAGCTATCCAGGGCATTCTCCTGACCCAAGCAGAGATTTCTTTCCAAGAACACAACACTAAAAAAGTAGGGAAATATTTTTTGAGCAGATGTTTTGTTACTGCAGCAAAATCAGACACATCTAGGTAGTACTAACCTATCTTCCCCCTTTCTTCTGTCAGTATTTAAGATCAGGCAGTCACTCCCGAGTAGCTTCCTTTAAGCCAGACGGCAACACTCATGTTCAGATCCTACGGCCCACAACTCGTCAGACTCATTCTGTCTGTGTTGAGACCTTAGGGTGCCAGCCAGGGGAAACCTCAAGCCTGGCCTGACAGTTTCTTGTTCTGCAAAGGACATGGCCTTCAGCTGCAGGAATTCCTCATCTTCAGAATATGAAGGTCCAGACCCAGGCTCCCTACAGATGCCATCATCGCTTGTGGTAGGCAAGGCAGAATCCTTTCCAAGAAGTGCTGTACAGCTATATGCTATTGGTGAAAGGGTGTATCTGATACAGGACGCAGTACGAACAGCAAAGGTGAATCAGCTTATCCACAGTGCAGCTGTATGTGCAGCTAAGCGTTCCCTCAGGGTCGCTGCAAGCCCATACTCAAGCACAAGCTAGAACTTGCCCTATATCTGACACAAACTAGTCAAATGCCTTCAAATTAAACCAAAAATATTTAAGGCCTTTGCTTTTAAAAACTTATCTTTAGTGAGTGTATTGCTTAGATGTTTGTGTTAAGAGTTTGAACTTCACAGTTCAGCCTCTTCAGATAATGTAATTTTAAAGCTGTCAGTCTGAATTCTTTACATTAATACTGTTGCATACCAGAGCCACTCAGAAGTTTATATATTTAAATGTTATTTATACAGCAAGTTCACACACCAAACCAAAAGAACCATTTACAATTACAGGTTTCTCTGGCTTTCTTTACTAGCCAACTTGTAACTTCCAAACCAATCATACCTCCATTTTACTCCTGACCTATACTTTTATGAAAAGCCAAATATACATAGCAAAAACCTTTACTTTCTGTAGAATGGATAACACAATGAAACTACTGTAGATATAACCATTACTGTAATATGTTCTTTAACAAGTTTAGTGCACCACTACATATATGCTGGATCAATATATAATTGAATATGACTGTTAGCAGCATTTATTAATTGCGATTGTGTAAGATTCTAAATTTTAGCTTGACCATATTTTATGTTGAATTCATGTGTGCTCTTATCCTGCACCAACAGTTAATAATAGAAAGGATTATGGGTATTAATCAACTGGGAACACAAGTACATGCTCTACAGGAATAATAAAAATCATAATCAGGACCTTGGATTTAATAAGAAATCTGAAGGTAATCCTATCTAGTTAAATACAGACTTACGGGAGTAACTGCTTACCTGCCAACAGAGCTGTTCAATCCATGTCATTGACAGAGTTTACAGACACGCACACGGAACAGAATCTCCACCTCCACAACCCAGCTGTTACTCTCAGGACATAGCCTTTAGTCCTGCAAGTCTTTGGGGATTGCTATCCCACATACTTACATAATCACCCATTCCATTTTCTAACTAAGTCATCAGCTAAATACTAGAATACAGGTCTCAAAAGCTAAAGCTCAGGAGCAAGTGGAGATGGAATCTCTGTAAGAAGACACTCTCTAGTTCTAAGCAGGCTTTAGTTTCTTCCTTTAAAACAGGATTTTCAGGCCTCTTGAACTTTCGTTACCAGATGGTTATCAAAACTCCACAAAATGGCACAACATAAATGCAAGATGCTTATTAGCAAATGAACTTAAATACGATAAAAAGATACACTGATTTCCAAGACTGTAGTTTAGAGTATAGGATTTTTTATTTCTATATAAATAAGACCATTTTGTTTAGTGCTGTGGTATGAACTTGTATTTTCTTTTAATCTGTACTACTCAAACATACACAAGACATCATTATGGAAGACAAAGATGTCTAAAAAATTAAACCCAAACAATTCCACTTGGGCAGCCTCAGATACCACTTTCAATACCTTTAACTGGAAGCCTGTATCCTTAGAAGTCTTGTTTTATTTTCCATTCATCTGGTAATTTTCTCACTAAAGACCTTTCACCCATCCTGGCCAGCTTTGGTCCCAGTGAAGCTGCAGTTTTATCTGGATACCTCACCAGCCAGTTGCAGCCAAAACCCACTTTGCCACTGCCAGTTTGTTTCCAAATTGAAAAATTTGGACAAGACACTCAAGTAGCCTCAGATACACCTACAACAATTAGTCTAGACTAATTTCAGACAATAAAGTCCCAAACTATCAGTTTTATACTCCTGACATCTCCATCAGGAAGAATAGCAGGCTAAGAAACAGGAACTTAACACTTTCTACAAAAGTTGATTTTTAAGAGGATATTGTTTTCAACACTCTGTTTTAGACCAATAGCATAGTTAAAAATACTCTTACGTAGTTCCTCTTGTCTTTGTTCTATCATTCATTTTAGATTATCCAAATAAAATAGTATTTCAGATCACTTAAAACATTTGAGACCTTATTGCTCTCTAACTACCTAAAAAGAGGTTGTAGCAAAGTGGCTGTCGGTCTCTTCTCTCAAGCAAGAAGTGATAGGACAAGAGGAAACAGCCTCAAGTTGCACCAGAGGAGGTTTAGGCTGGATATTAGGAAAAATCTCCTCGCCAAAAGGGTTGTCAAGCATTGGAACAGGCTTCCTAGGGAAGTGAGGGAGTCACCAGCCCTGGAGGTATTTAAAAGATGTGTAGATGTGGTGCTCAGGGACATGGTTTAGCCGTGGACTTGGCAGTGTCAGGTTAAAGGTTGGACTCGATCTTAAAGGTCTTTTCCAACCTAAATGATTCTATGAGAAAACGCAAGAAAGGCAGCCTCCCATTACAGTGGTATGTGATCAGCAAGTGGGAGACGTTTTCATGTGTTTAACTTTGCCACCTCCATGACAACTGCAACTACAGTTGCCATGAAGACCTGCACCCGCATTTTAGTATTCTGCAAATCTGAGCAAAAGAAAAATATTTTTTGTTCACTGTAGTTGACAAAAAAGGCTTTTAAGCTCTTGAAATAAACCTCATGGTGGAGCGTTGTCACCTTAGAAGTCATATTTGTGATCTAGTTTAAACTGTTTCATTGAAACCACAATAAACACAAACATAAGGCATATGTTTCTCTTGCACTGAAAATATGGAAGCTGACACTGTACCTTACTGTCCTCATCTTCAAACACAGACTGGTGAACATTACAAGCAAAGAGAGAATTTGGGAGATCGTTGAAGTCAATTATTTCATGAAAATCTTCTTCTGCAAAACATCTCTTTAAATCGTTGTCTCCATTTATAGAGTGGAGGAAGAACTGTCCTCCGTCCTCCGGGATGCAGCCATAGTGACTGAGGCCTCGCATTCCAAAGAAGTATGAGTCTCCCCTCATCCCTGGTGGCATAGAGAAGAGACACACAGTTACATTACACTTAAAAATATCTCACACACAAGTTAACCCAGAAATTCTTAGTTTGGGGGCTTAGTCTGTAGAAAGCATATTTCACACTTTTAAGGCAACAACTGACCTCTGAAACAAGGCACAAACTAGTTTCACCTAGGCTCAAATAGGGACTTTGCTTTAGTTTCATTTATTAGCACAGAAAAGATCTGACCACATCAGCACAAGCTGCTGAACGCAACCAGAAGCAAGGTGTTACTTGCCCTAAAGGAAAATACTGTGTTGTACTGGGGTTTAACACGGTCATGTTTGTTACTGGGAAGGCAGGCTGATGCTTCTGAGCTTCCAGTCAGCTTTGAGAGAAAGTGTAATCCACTGGGTAAGAAGCAGATGAAAATAACTTTGCAAATTATATCAGGCACGAACTCAAAGGAGGGGGTGGGGGGAAGAACACCCTGTTGGAAACATGGACACAGAATCAAAGAACAGTACAACTAAGACACATCACCATTCCAAGGAATAAAGCGAGGTTTTTTTCTACAGTTTAGGGATAGAACCTACCCTGTGTTTCCATGCCCATTAGCAATTTCTTTGTTTTAAATCACATTAGGAAGCAAATAAAAAAGCTGAGTCAAGGGATGGGTCTCACTACCTTTTAAGAAAACCCGGCTGACTGCCACCAGAGGGGAAAGAATTTACAGACACACAGAAATAACAAGCCCATACATCAAACAGTATCCCTACCTTTGATACAAGAGTACACTTAATACCAGCCAAGGGGAGTAAGTAAAGGTCCAATTAATTATCAATGTGTTAATTAGTATAAATTCAGGTATTTATCAGTCCTTAGTACAGGTGTATTAGACATCAACCTATAACCTCTACAGAGCTCCAGTAAGCTGACTAGAAGCTATGCAAAGGAAAAAATAATTCCCTTATATTTTTGCTTCTTTCAATAACAACATGCAATCACTGGCTGCTTTTTCTCCTCATAACATACGGAGTTAGAGAGTTACATAAACAGTGGGCTCATCTGTTTGAGATTTGCCCTTGTTCTATTGCATACTTGCTATTCTCTATAAATAGTCGTAAATATTAGTTCAAACATACTATTTAGGACTAGCATCCAAAATTAAACCCTATGGGCTTATTATACTTAATCTCAGTAAAGCAAAGCTAAATTATGGAGCTAATTTGCCACGCTTGTGCCTTTCATATAACCTCACTTCTGCTGCTGCTCTGAAATTACATTTGGCCGATGACAGAGTACATCATTCCGTACCCTTATGTGATGGAAATGTCAGTAATAGTTATTGCTGAAGTCTCATGGCTAATAACAGAAGTCCTCAAGAAAACAAGCTAAAGTCATGCTCAAAAGTATCAGTTTGGAGTACTGAGTCCACGTTACCACACTTTCAAACCATGCAATAGAGACAGATTTATTAGGCAGTATTAGTCAGAAGCACTAAGGTTGGAAGGGGCCTGCAGAGGTCATCTAGTCTGAACCACAAGGTCAGACCAGGATAATTCAGGACCTTGTCCAGAGGTAGATGTTGTACAGCAATACCACTCATAGTGCATATAATGATCTGCAGAGAGCTGGTAGGTCACAGGATCTTAGCTGTCCTCCTTTTCCAGGTACTAAAATACGTTACACAGCTAAAACCAGAATAGTTTCCTAATCCTGTATTCGATGCACATAAATTAGGAGGGAGGGGTTTAAAGCAAACAAGAAAGCAGGTGTAGTACAAAAGCCTCAGGCCAGTTACCTCTTTCTACTGTGTAAACCTGAGGACAGGTTTTTAGACTATCAAATACACACTAGTATTTTTCATCAACTCAGTCTGATATTAGCACAACTATCTCCAAATAATTTCAGTTTAACAATTTAATTCTAAATGAAAAAAAGAAAAAAAAGATTGCTACAACTGCAACAATATACGTTAGTGTAATATCACAGCAATATTGCCTCTGGTAGTCAGACAGACTCACTTAAGCCTAGTATGATCATGCATTTTAGTGTAAGCATACCCAGGTAAGTACTACAAAGCAATCCTCACAGCAGCCACTACTGGGGAAAACACATTCTGAATGTATCACCACTCTAGCAGAAAATATTAATTGATCATCTACTCCAACTACAACCATATCTAAGTGTGTTTGCCATCACATTTAGCCTGCATCAAGATGAGCTTCACTGCTTTTAGGTTTAAACCTCAAGCCCAATATGTCACAAAATATAATTTACATGGTGGAGCCCCTTCTGCCAGTGAGTATGAAGTACTTCATTCACAACAGGTGAACTACTTGCAGTCACTGAAGATACTATTTTATAGCCACATTGCACACAATGCAGCTCTGCGGAGAGGGACCTGGGTGTCCTGGTGGACAACAGGTTAACCATGAGCCAGCAGTGTGCCCTGGCTGCCAAGAAGGCCAATGGGATCCTGGGGTGCATCAAG
>Ga0065711_1027575_pt1 | contig 47941 bp, 27 predicted proteins | sample Hoacrofraction12_FD_59098 | JGI IMG/M metagenome (GOLD analysis project Ga0065711, IMG submission 59098) | Hoatzin crop microbial communities from Cojedes, Venezuela - Epithelial fraction 12 v2 (version 2) | ecosystem: Host-associated > Birds > Digestive system > Esophagus > Crop | place... | reverse complement strand
GGGAGGGGGGTAGGGGGAGAGGGAGGGGGGGTAGAGAAGTGGCCATCCCCACCCCAGCTGCATTTTCTGTATTCTGGAGTGAGTGAGTAGTATGAACTCCATCCAAAGGCTTTACATAAACCATGCACCTTTGGAATGCTATAAAGAACCTAGGAGTAGAGGTTGGGGAAAAAAAGAGAGATCTACACCAACTAATATCAATTCTTTATTTTCTTTCCCTCTGTTTTTTGGTTGTTACTGGGGACTCAAAACAGCCTCAGTTAAAGATGCCTTAGTTCTCCTTTTGTGACGCTGATTTAGGATACCTGTGGAAACAGGACGTGGTTAGCGCAGGAGTGTGTGGTTCACCCCAGGTTAGCCGTCGTCCTGAGGTACAGGTAACGACTCGTTAACAAACCCCACACATACTCTGTCCACGTTTCCTTGACACTGAATCTGAATATCAGTTGCTATTTAAAAAAGTACAATGTTTGGTTCGTTGATTTAATCACAAAACAAAACACATGAATGGAAACACTCGTTTACGTGACTATTGCTTATACACCTAAGATGAAGAGTTGACTACAAATGGCCACACGTAGTTCCTTAATGAGAGAGAGTGTGTTCTTACTAAGACCATACCAAGGCCAAAAAAACGTTCAAGCCTGAATTCACCTTGAGGTTATGGAAAATGATGTATGGGGCCAGGGTGTCTAAGGGGTGTAATTAACTGAAGTCTGGTTTTCTGCCTCTGTTCCAACACACACAGTTTATAAATGGAGGAGTCCTGAGGTTGAACACAGCTCTTATTTAAGCTGCAATGTTTTCTTCCCTTCTTAGGTTGTATACTGAAAATGGTACTTTTGTGTGCATATCTTCCTCACAATGCACACCTTGTGGTGTGAAAGGGCTTCTGTAAAAGGACTATGTAAACTGTTTTAGAGAATCTCCATATGTGATCATTTTATACAATATATGTAGTAAACAGAGCATTCTGTTAAATATTTGCATGAGAAGCTTCATTCTGATACTACAAGGAGTGCCTAATTGGTGCACATAAATGAACTGTAAAAGAAATTTAGAAAACAGCTAATTATGCAAAACAAAACCTGATTCTGAAATTTTCTTTTATCTTGTCTTTTAATTCAAGATTTGAAGCTTAAATTAAAACTCTAGGAATGGATTTTAGTTTTATATAAAGTAGCCTGTACTTCGTTGAAGACTTGCCAACTCTGAAAACATATAAATAATCTAATTTAATGTATTTTCTTTCCATACTCTGTCGATCTGCAGCTCCAGGCACAAGATTAAACACATCTGGTCAAACCCAGAGGGGTGCGTGTGCTGTTGGAAGTTCTACGTGCCTGGTTTTGGATGTGGTTGTGATGGAGAGCTCCTGTGAAGAAGAATGTGAGGGAACAGGGTATCCAAATGAACAAAAAGCATTTTAAATTGGACTAAGCTTTCCAGGCAATCTGGTCTATTATAACTGAGGACTGTGATGTTGAAGGTACCTTTGAGTTTAGGCTGTCGCTGGAGGTGGTGCTGTCTCAGTGGGAAAGGTGAAAGCACATGAGCTCAACAGCCAGCGCCAGCCCGTGGCCTCGCTTTTCTGGCAGCACGTCAGGGCAGGTGCTGTGCTCGTTGCTTGGAATGCCGCACCGTTATCTTTCGCTGCCGGCCTGTTGTAGCGCTCGGGTCAGGCCTTTCAACAATCCCACACTCCCCCTCATTTCACAGTAAATCAACCAGGCAAGATTTTTTCCCCCCCTCACTGAAGTTTTTAAGTGAAGTTGTGTTTTCCACATACATGGTAAATCTTGATAGAAAGCATTTAACGGTGTGCACTAACAAACTTATACAACATATACATTACATATATATTTATATATATAGAATGTTCTATATACAAACATATACAACTTTTTAGATCTCTACAGACTACAAGAAAATTGATAATTAGAGTCACGAGTGGTGAACTTAACAGAAATAGTAATTTGTAACTGTCTGGAAATATGTAAAATATGTAAGAGTGGAAAGCAAGACACAGCTGTGACCTGATGGGGAACGCTAGAGAAAAGTTGCCTAGAAATTTAGTATTAAAAATGGTAAGTTTGAGGGATGCTAGATTCCTGTTTCTCTGTTGCATGAAAATGCAAATGCAGGCAGGTTTTTTTTTTCCCCTGGTGTTAAGCTAGAGCGAGACTGTTGGCAGCCAAAGTCAGTCGGGCATTGTGTAAAAGACTTGTTGGAGACACCTTTCTCTCTGGGCGTGCTGTAGTGATCAGCAATTAGAAGTCACTTTTAAATTTTTACATTTGATTCTTAAACGAGCGAGCGGGCTCTAGCTCCAGCCTGCAGCCATTGCCATTGAACACGGGGTAATGGGGGCTCCGCAGTGTTACCCACCCACGTGAGGTACGGCCAAAAACTTGGGCAGAACGGGTAGCCTCCTCGTCACCAAGGCAAGCCCACGGCTGCCTGAGCCCCTCGGCTGCCTCTCACCCGGGCTGCGCTCCTGAGGGCTGACGGCGTGTCACCAGTCGTCCCCGTGCCCCTGCTGTGGGTGCATAAGTGCCGCGCTGGGACAGGCAACGGCCTCCCCCTCTGCAGCAGCTCCATGTGGAGGCAAGCGCAGAGCTGGGTACAGCACAAACGCTGGTGGGGCGGCCTCGGCTCGCCGCTGATGGGGGCTGCTCAGCTTCTCTGTGAACACAGACGGCAGGAGGAGTGAGGTCGGTAAAGCTGGCTGGCGGGTGTGGATGCTCTGCTGCCCCAGGTGACTTTGTCGCCCAGAGACTGGAACAGGCTGCCCAGGGAGGCTGTGGACTCTCCTTCTCTGGAGATATTCAAAACCCGCGTGGACAAGGTCCTGTGCAGCCTGCTGTAGGTGACCCTGCTTCGGCAGGGGGGTCGGACCAGATGACCCACAGAGGTCCCTTCCAACCCCTACCACTCTGTGATTCTGTGACTGGCGGTGGTGGCGTACGGGCCAGAGCCCAGGCAGGGTGAATGTACGTTTAAACAGGAGAGAGCATTGCTGCAATGTTGTTCTCATTTATTCCTCATTCCAGATGCCTGGCTACAGCGGTGCCTCCTCGGACATGCGAGTGGCCGATTCTGTGACCTGGCCACAGGAAGGTGTCCCCCAGCCCAGTTCCTGTTGGCATCGGAGCATTGAGTTTGCTGTTTCCTCAAACACACACACACGCAGAGACACCCCCTTGGCTCATGGACAACTCCAGTTCCTCAGCCCTCAGCAGAAACCCAGGCATTGCTTGGGCTCTGACCTTTCTCCCAGTACCTTTCTACAGTGCAGTTTCTCCTGTGACAGAGAGGAACGTGTGTTGCATTCCCAGTTAGGCTAGATCTGTCAGGGCCCTCATTTTGATTTTGCCCACAGAGAAGTGTAAAAATCTTGTAAAGCATGGAATTCCTGTTGTGCTACAATGTGAATTTAAAACCTAACACCTCGAACCTGTTCCATCCCTTTAACTTGTGCAGCTGGGAATGACAGTGAAGCCTTCTGAACTCTACAGTTTCCTGGGCTCCATTTTATCGTAAGAAAACAAAGGATACGGGAAAGGCATCTTTGCGAGAGAGCGTCTGGACACTGGGCTGACATGAACACCAGTGAAGTTAAGATCTAGGAGGGCGGTGGTGCCTGTCTGCATCCGTGTCCACTGGCACTCCTTGAAGGGACTAAGGATGTCACTCTTCTCATGTAGATAAATTTTAAATTCTGCTTTTCCACCTTTTCCTCACTTTCCTTTTCTAATTTGAAACCGTGTCCAGGCACATGAAAAGAAGCCTCCAGTTCCTTGTTTCCAAGCCAATCTTGGGAAAATTTCTAACTGAACAGTTGACCCGTGTGGCAGCGAGGCTCTTGCAGGCTACCATGACTGCAGCACGCTCATGGACTCGGAGTCTCTTCGCGTAGACAGGTCATAGGTTCTACTTACTGTTCCCTTCTGCAGCTGCAGGATGGAGAGTTTTCTGCAGCGCTCACTGTAGAAACCAAACAAGCCACTCTGAAGCAGGAGCAAATTACTTCTAGCAGTGTAAGCAGCAAATCAATTGCCACGCACCTGTGGTGTCGTTTTATGTATGTGCCAATTCAGTGCTGTGTGTTGACAATTGTTTTTCCTGCTCCTCCCCTGGCCCACCATTTCGTCTTGCTGCTGTGATCTCTTTCTCCCCAGCTTTCGAGGGGTCACTGGGCTGTTTCCTTCACACAGCTTTGACCGACCACTTAAGAAAAATTGCTGCTCTGCAGGCTGCTAAGCAGCTTCTGTGAGCAGAACTTGACAGGGCTCTGCCATTTGTAGCCCTGCGGTTTCCCATCCTGCCTTTCCGAACTTGAAGAAGCGATTTCCTACCTCCTGCTACTGAGAAATAAGGCAACCAAGTGATACAGACGCCACGGGGATGAAAAATGCCACAGCCCCCTTCAAGGACAACCCAGATGAACCTCGAGCACATTTTAAAACGTACAGATAAGGATGACATGTCACGTGCTCTGAATTGCAAATAAACCATCTATGCTGATGTTTTAATGACATTTCAGATAGTGCCTGTCTAGCTACTTGAAAAATCTGTAAATTTGGGCAGATTTTGGAAGTTATTTATTCTTCTGGTAGGAGTTAAACAGCACTGATTTCAAGCAAGGCTTTTCAAGGGAAATAAATTGCAGATAAGAAAATGCAGCTCAACTCATTTTTATGTTGAGAACAGTAGCAAACATGCTTGAAATGTACTGGCTTTTTGTAATGTCGCTTTTAAAAAATAAAGATTTTTGCCATTTAATTGGTTTGGGGTTTTTTTTTGCTCAGAATAGAAATAAATCCCATTTTTCTTCGGTCACAACATGCTGTCTTTTTTTTTTTCCTTTTTTTCTTTTTTTAATATGTCAATTAGTCATGCAACGTTTTATAAGTGCATTAACATTCGAGTTTGTACGGAATATTTTAAACCAGACGCACTCCCCACAGTTCATACCTACAGCTTCTGGAAAACTACATGCCACAGTGATGGGTAAGTTCCTTTTGGAAAAAAAAATCGGCTACCCCATGAGCCAGCTGTTGGAATAAGATCCACATGATTCTAGCTTCTGTCTCGCAGTCTGTAAAATTTCTCCTTGACTCCCACTGGGATGAATCCAATAATAGTAACAGGAAAACATCTTCTAGGAGCAAAAACTGTGTCTGGCCCATGACTGGTAGATTGGGAGTGAATGTTACTTCCCTGAACAGTGTTCTTAATAAAGCCACAAGCAGCTTCTTTGAAAGTCTAGAACTGGTACCACTTTTTGTCCTTGTATTTCAGCATCACCTACAGAAATGGGAAACAAACAAAGGGATATAAACCACTGCTCCGCATGTGAGGTATCACACATGACCTAGGCCCATTAACTGTCACAGACTTTGTAAGTAAAAAAGGAAGAGCAATGCAGTACTTTTCACTAACAGTGTCATCAGGTCCTGACTCCACTGAGACCTTGTATTTAATTTCATAATTGTTACGTTTAGGGGGAAAAAAGATTACTTCCTATTGCTGTTCATGAAAAGATTTTTCCTGAGGATCTTTAACTACTTTTCTTCTGCAAAAAGTACAGAGGTATGGGAACAACCAGGAACTTGCTTTTTGCTCCTACAGAAAAAAGCTTATTTATGGAGCACAGTAGATAGATAGGCCCTGAATATATACTTCTTGCATTTCAGGGGATGTTCTTTCTGCCTATTTTTGCCTCTTGCTTACAAAAGCCAAGAAAAATGTAAAGGTCTTGTCCAGAAAGGTGATGCATGTTAAATAATAATATGCATTTTGGGAAGTATTCTTTAATGTTGTTTTATCTTCAAGGAAAATCAGTTGATTCCCAGCCTTACCAGAGTGGGATGGAAGAGCTTTCCATTTCCAGCTCTCAGCCCAGAAGCTGTCTATTCCAGGCAAGCCCTAGTCTATGTAACTACCACGGTGTTGTACTGGAAATGTTCTCCTCTTCTTCCCAAGGGGATCTGTAAAGGTTCCTGCGCACACATCCACCTACCTGTTTGCTGCGCTGCTGCACAGGTGTGCTGCACTGAGTGGCTTAAAAAAAAATCACAATGAATTACTGAGATGAGAAGTGCCATGTTGTAAGTTCAGAGGCTATACAATGGATGCTCATTTATGAAAGGAAGGGGTGTGCAATGGAAGTTTATTTTCAGCATTTTCATTGCTTGGGAGCAGGAGAAAGGGCATGTCTAAAACAACACCCCTGGGTGAAGGGGGAGAACCATGCTTGGCTTCCCCAAAGGGAAGCAAAGGCTCGGTTGCAGGGTTGTGGGTTCTCAGTTCCGGGTGTGCGGTGGCAGGGCCCCTACCTCGTGTGCATGTTTGGAAAATGCCTCCGCGCTGGCCATCATGCTCGCAGTCCTTTCATCCAGCTCGCCCAGCTTCTGTCCTCTCTCATCAAGGGCAATGCGTGCACGAGTCAAGTCCCCGATGACTCCTCCAGCTGCTCCTCTCACGCCTTCAATTCCACCTGATCCAGGGATGTGCTGGGCAAGGCTGCGCGAGGCTTTTCCTGCCGTGGCCTCACCAACTGCAACAGAGAGAGGGACAAACAGGCAGGAATGAGTTCCTGGCCGTGGCTCTGTCAGCGCTTCTCGTCCTTGAGCTGCAGTCTGGCAGTGGGGATGCCATTTGATGTGCAGCTGGCATGCATGGAAGACGTTGCTCTGCGCGCTGGCACAGCTACAGTGCAGTCGTTGCCCCCCTCCTCAGTTGCTCTAAAGAAGCTGCCAAGGTGAAGGAATCACGGGAAGTCAACTGAGGACCCTTCTGGTTCTTTGCGATGTCATCTTTATTTTTTCATCAATGAGCTAAATCTCATGTACCACTCTGTTCCTAGATAACAAGGGCAAGGGATCCCATGAATTAATTTCTGAAACCACCCCCCCCTACCCCAATAAATTACTTACAAAGCTCCTCTCTGTCAAAAGCTTGTCCGCTTCCTCCAAAAAGTCCTTTGAGAAAGCCTCTGTTCTGGGCTTCTGGTGTTTCCACGGGAGTAAACAAATCCCCGAGCATGTCCTAGCAAAGTCAGACAAAGGTCCATGTGAAAAATTAGTGAGGTGAAAGCAGTGCTAGGTGTTTTCTTTATTTGCCTTAACGAGCCACATGCATTGGATCTAATAATCAGTTTTAAAAGGGTCTGTTGTGGGAACAGTATCGAGTACTTAACTTTTGTATTTCATGACAGGCAAATACTTGGCCTCACTAGATTCACTCACGCTTTCAAAGGGACTTGGTCTGTCACTGCCCAGTCTCATGTTCTTTACCACAGAGAAAAAAAAAATTATAAGCAATACAGAGTGAAAATACCAGTGATAAGATCACATTTTGCTTAGAAACAGCAGAGGCGACACTATAATGAAATAATAAACAATTTGTTGCTAATGATGTGTTCTGCTTTAGTGATTGTCCAGGCAAGCGGGGCAGGCACTCTCTGGTTTCTTTTTCTAGCACACCTGAGTTCAGTGCTTTCCAGCAGTTCAAAGAGTCTGGTGGTTTGGTTGGTTGGTTTTTGTAGAGGTTTTGGGGGTTTTTGTTTTTTTAAAACAAAATCCCATCACCTTCCATACAACCTCTGCCTCCCCACCCTGCTACTGTGCCTGTTGGCAGGGCCGTCAGTGATGCTGAATAAGCAGGTCTGAAGGCACAGCCGTGGTGCCGGATCCTGGCGCAGTCAGCCCAGCAGATCTCAGGCTCAGATTTACTGGCAGCAGCACAAGGAAAAGCGGACTCTCCCATTAGTGTTTCAAAGCCGCGAGGCTGTGCAGCGAGAACAGCTGCTGCCCTGTTGTTCCGCTCTGCGTTTGCTCATCCGAGCCTCAGACACAACTGCCACGCTGCTGGGCTGGTGCTGCCACTCACTCCCACTTACTGCTCCTCTGCGCAGCCACCTGCTCCGGGGAGAGACACTGCTGCAGCCCTCCGAGCCGACGGGGAGGCTCTCGTGCAGCCTGGCTTGTTTTCCCAGGCCACAGGGGATACCGCGTCGTCTGCTGTCTGTACACCTAGAATGACCGCGCGAGCCTTTTGCTGTCCTCCTCGCGTACAAGCCAAGATGCAAGCAGCCGCCGTCCGGCCGTACAGCGGAGCAAGGGCTGTGTTTCCCTTTGGTTGGGTGTCGTATGAGGCTAATAAGGTTAATTAAAAAAAAAAAATCTAGCTTGTAACCACCTCTCACTATAGGTCCATCTTCTGAGATACACCCATCAAACCTTTTGATCATTTTAACATTGGTTCCCTGCAAAATAAATCTCCCCGACGTGCAAAAGCTGCTGTGCAGTGCTCACTTGTCACCGTGCTTTTTCAGGCTCGGGACAGACAGTGCTGAGATGCCAGCTGAGCAGCTCCGCACATGTTGTTCCCTAGGGCTTAATGACTCCTGGCAGCGCTATTTCTTTTATATTTCTATCCTAGTTCACTGCTAATTATATAACGTAGAACTTATTCACCCTCTTTTTTTTCCCTTTTATTACTCATGTTTCTCCCTGTAACCTCTCACAATTCCTCCTCTTCAGTAAATGACATGTTAATTTGCATTTTCACTGTAAAAAAACCCAACCCAAATCTAGATACTTTCCTCATGTGGAAGAAGGGGAGTAACAACAATGGTAAATAGTTAAAAAATATATGAAAACAGAGCATATTTTTTGATACTAACCACATCGGTTTGTCTCATGTGCTACTAAAAGCTGCAGGTATTAAGATATTTTTCGAGATAAAATAAAAAATTATAAAACTAAGGGAAGGAATTTGTATTTTCACTGAGGCAGTTGCTGTGTGGTTGGACACGTGCTGGTACCAACAGCTGTAGGTGCTGTCCATTTGCAGCTTCTCCTTCTGTCCCTTCAGTCATTTCTGACAGCGGGGCTGCCGTGCGGCAGGACTGTGAGGGAAGCAGGCTGTGCAGGGCCCCGTCTGGGCACAGCTCGGCCTCTGTCCCGAGCCAGCAGAGACCGCAGTCACGGCCGGACAGGCTGCGGGCTTGGGCCAGCTGTTGGGGCACAGCAGCGAGGTAACGGAGCTGCTGACCCCGCTCTGCTGCTTTGGCATCGCTCAGCCAGGGCAAGTGGAGAGGAACTCATCTGTCCTGTGTCTGCAGCACAGCCTTTGCTTGAAAGACTAAAAATTGCTATATACTTTTTATAAATTAAATTTGTTTTAATTAAAATACTTTTTAAAATTGCTTACTTTTTATAAATTAATTTTTTTAAAATTAAATTAAAATACTTTTTAAAATTGCTAAATACTTTTTTTTTGCCACTAACATTTATGCTTGCTGTTTGACAGTAACTTACAATCTCTGATAATGCCAGTATGACTTATTTAACCATTTAAAACTTTGTCTTTTGAGTAGAAACCATAGCCTGGCACGGCCTGTTCTTTGGAGCAGTCTAGCAGCAAACACGTGGCGATTCACACGCGACGAGTCAGGCCGCTGGCCCTCCCGCACCAACAGATGGGTCTGAGCCCTACCTGCAGATTGTCGCACATCTCCTGGCTGTACGTCAGCCGCTGGATCTCCGTGGGAGAGCTGAGATACAAAGCTTGCCCTTCGTTCGTGAAACAGAAGGTCCGCGCTATCCGCATGTCTGTCACAGGCAAATAGTTGACGTCCAGCAGCGGGCGAAGGCTGGGCAAGCTGCGGAGAAGCAGACGCGGAGGTCAGCTACCCGCTGCCGCACCTGGAGCACGCACCCGCTCTGTGGCTGCGTTTTAAACCACCATTGAAGTTTATGCTTTTCATAACTGGAATAGTTACAGCGCAGCTCTAAGCTGACAAGTTCTGCCACGAACACGCTGCCTTCCTGTCATACTTTGCTTCCCTGCGTGGAGACGTTTCAGCTGCCTCGCCTCTATGACAGAATCATAGAATCATTTAGGTTGGAGAAGACCCATAGGATCATCGAGTCCAACCGTAAGCCCAACACTGCCAAGTCCACCACTGAACCACGTCACCAAGGCTTCTGCTACCGTCTGGATTTGGGGTCCGCATGTGACACTGTACGGCTCATGGCTGGGCAGCTTGCAGAGGAAGGGCTGCCCTCAGTTACGGCGGGAAACGTCACGGCAGGGCCCTGCCTGCACCCTGCGGACAAAGGCTCCAGCAGCACCACTGCTGTCCTCCAGCTTCTCCTGGTTCGCCGCTTTGGACAGCACTTTCCAAAATTTAAATGGCGTGGCCGGGGAAAGGGGGTGCGGCCAGGCAAGGGCGCGGCGACACGGCTACCACACGGTCAGCTCGCCGGTGGAGATGGCGTGAAAGGGAAACCAGGTGCTCTGCGCAGAAAATCCTCTGAAACGGCACGAGTGGGACTTGCCCCTTCACACCGGATAAACAGTACCCTTTCCATGCCCGAGCTTTTCTATGCTCCTCTATGCCTGACCGACCATAACCGAGCAAAATTATGATAGTTTTTCTTTTACGATAGTTAAAAATCGCCAGCCATCAGTTGTCACGGGTGGGACGTTACTGTGAGCAAAGGGGCTGGCTTTGCTGCGCGGCTGCCTTAACTCCCCGTGTGGAGACAGCCCAGGGAAAGGTACGGCAGCAGCGAGCCAGGGCGTTCAATGCCCCTGCCAGGGAGTTCATGCAGAGCGTCAGACACTCTGCAGCAAACACAAGGGGACCGTGACGGCACTGCGCCGCCTCTTTGTTTAGTTTTGCCACAAGATGAGTTAGATAAGTACCTCAGTGTCATGATGTGCCCATTGGCACAAAAGCACGCCAGACAGACGCTGTTACAGAGGGTGACCACATCTGCTCGCAATAAAAAGGACGTTTCGGTGATGTTGTGGACATAAAGACATGTTTGGGAAGGCAATGAGAAGACTTTGGCTTGTTTTTCTGAACAAATGACTGCAAATTGATGATCACCCATATCCTGGGAGGAGGAAGGGGAATGCATGACAAGTTTCCTTTTTCTTGTTTTTTCACCGTCATCAGCACTGTGTGGGTCCCGCCATACTTCATACGGTGGATGTGTCAACGTCCCCACGCAGTCCAAGCATGCGAAGGTCAGCACGGCTCCTTTCAGTGTCAGAACTGTGCCTGCAAAACGTAATTTCCTCTCACTGGCACCGCAATTAAGTCGGTTGTCAGTGCTGCTAACATGGGCAGCACAGCTGACATTCAGCTTTTGTAAACAGAGCAAACGCGTTAATCTGGCTTAGGCGACGAGCCTTCCTTGCTCAGTTCTTCCTGACCACACCAGAAGGTGAACAAACAGGCTGTCCGTACTGAAGAAATCTCAGGCAGCCATTATCAAATAATGTCTATAATGCATGCTGTTGAATACCGTAGAGATAGGCTGTCATTTATCTCTACATTATACTAGCAGGATATTTATTCCCCAGTAGTAAAATTGGTCTCCTTACTCTGGTGACCTTCCAGCACTGTTTTTCTAAACAAACCAGGGGGAGGAAACCACTTTTCCTGTGCATCCTCTGATTTTTGTCATTATTTTACTTTAAAGGTACTAAGCGCATGCTGCCTCTCCTCAGACCTGACCTCTCCCCGCCCTCCGTTCTCTCTGCTACACCATCTGTCACTCACTCCGCCAAGGATCTCTCCTGGTACATCAACCTGCCAACGTTTTTGTTTCCTTTCCTGAACCCCCTTCTGCTTCTCTGCAGCTTTCTGATAGCAAGGCGGCCAAACTGTTCACAGCATCCCAGACAGGACTGCAGCAGGGCTGTACACAGGACTGCAATTTCACACCACGAAGGAACTCGGCTAATCTCCCTCTCCTCACAGGAAACATGTAACTTTGCCCATGACACAAGCGAATCCTCAGAGCTAGCGCAACCAAAGTGACACCTCAGCTCATGAAGCTGCGGGTCCCTCACGAGCATCTTTCTATACCTGTGTGCCCTCCGTGCAGTGGGTGAGCACGGCTCGACACGTGTACTGAGGAACTCCTGCCCGAAAGGCCGTAGAAAATCATGCAGTCATTCCCCCTGTTGCACCACGACAGATAACGAACAGGAAAAGAGCAGCACTCTTACCACTCGGCGACACCATGACCGGCTCTGACTGCCGTGAGTCGTCGCTGGCAGGCAGATTGAGGGAGAGGATTAAGACCATACCGAGGCCCGTTCCAACCCAGAGGCAGGGGGACACAGCGGAGTCGTGCTTTCGGGCGAAGGACTCCATGAAGTACAAAGCAGTAATTGACTCCTTTGAGTCCCTGTCGATACTGGACACGCTGGAGCTTCGGGAACGGCTGAAGGAGTTCTCCCTATTTTCTGCATAAATAAATACAAGCAAACAGGCATAAACTGGTGATCCTAGAACAGGCACAAGCCTGCAGCGAATACAAACTCCCTGCAGAGTACAGAAAACACAGAGTTTTCGTAACCTGAGCAAACATTCTAATACTAGCACGATACCAGCTTGCTGCCAGTGTATAAATAAGTGTGGAAAATGCTGTCAGACCTCATCAGTTAGATCTGCATTAGAAATAGCTGCTTATTATGGAGATTAGCATAGACTAATTAGAATTTACAGCAGTCTTAGCTCAAAGGACTTGTTCTAAATAGCATGAAATAATTTTAGACCCATATGTTACCAATGCGTTTCAAATTAATCCATGTATCTCATCGCTGCAGGACATGAAGGGAGATGCCATTACCAACTTCAGAGCATGTGTCCTTGCTCTGCTCTTGCTTCCATCGCAAGGACGTTCTAGCACTGTGTTCACAGCCATCCTTTCCTGTCAAGCCATTAATAACGGCTCTCTGGGCAAAAGACACCCACTGTTAAACTGATCCCAGCATCCAAAACGTCTCAGGGTACAAATCTACTCTGGCTTCCCAGGGAGCAAAGTGAGAAACCTGCTCTGTGCCCCTGGCAACAACTGCATCGTGAGCCAGCACCGACCAGTTCATTTTTCAGCCTAAGTTTTAGCAGGCAACAGCAAGAGCCAGCTGGAGACAGAGCTGCATCGCCCTCACCGCAAACACACAGGTCTGAACTTTTCAGAGAGGGAGGACAACAAGCAGGGTCTGCCTGCTGTAGGGTAAGGATCTCTGCTAAGCTTTGCCTAGGGCCAGGCAGGGAGCACAGAGGCGTGCGAGGGAGCTCCTGGCATTAGCAGGAGCTGTCGGTGGCAACACAGTGGAGGCTACAAAGCACACCGAGGCAAAGAAGTTACCAAAGGGCAAAGGAGGCAGAGGGAAGAAGAGCAGGGGTGGCTGCTAGCACAGTCTTTGAAAATAATTTGTGCCTGTGCTGCTGTCTACCAGCCTGGAGTCAAAGACAGGGCTAGATCACTGGAAACCTCACATGCCTTTCCGCAGCGATAACAACTGGAGGACCAGGAGGTTCTGGAGATGGAGAAATAGTTGAAGCTATTGGACCTGAGATAAAAGACTCACTTCTGAACCCATCATTATGAAGCAGACCTGTGTCTGGTATGAAATTATCCTTCTTACAGGTCAGAAGAGAGAGCTGTCTCTTCAGAGCCAGTAGAAATGTCTAAAAAGAGCAATACTTTCTGCCATGGTTGAAGAATAACATTAGAAAAGGACTTTCCCATGTACTCCAACTTAAAACTGGGCTAAGCCTCGTATTGTATATATGGTTCCTGCTCTCCACCAGAAGCAGCAGTTTCGCTGGTGAATCTCTTCCTCAGCCAACGTATTGCAGCACTGTATTCCCCTATCCAGATGACTCGGTGTGAACTGCTGAAATTATCCTCTCCACAGCAGCTACCTGGGAAAGACTGGAGAGAATCATGGCAAAGCACTCCTGGAGCCACAGCAAGCGTTACTACACATGCTACTTTACAAGCTGGCACACAGGGATGGGGGCAGATTCTGCTGCTGCTGCTCTTTCACACTTGGCCCAGCTCCTGCTCTTCGAGGGCGTCCATAACTTGTCAAACAGGAGCGTCGCAGGACAGCTGTCCCTGGCACTTCAGTCCCACTCTCATGGAAGAGAAATTTAGGTCTACTTGACTTCCACTCTGCACTGCCTTTTCCTCACCTTGTTTCACCTTCTTCATGTAGGCACTGCTGTAGCTCTCTAGTTCTGGCTCAGTACTGCTAAATATATCTCTGTAAAACCAGGATCGTTTATTCATGTGCAAACACAGCTTCTAATACCTTGAGAATTAGTGTCTCCCATAACCCCAAGCACTTTGTACTTCTGCAGTGGACTGGTTGGCCCAGCTCCTTCCTAAGCACAGTGACAGCTGCCGGGCAAAGAACGGGAAGACAGCAATTTCAAGGCAGACATCAGCAGGGCTCCACACACACACACAAACACACATATATATTCCCCCCCAGAGGGTACCTAATTTTTAAAATATGTTATTATGTAACTCATTTTCTCTTTAACAGGTGTATTAATATCACAGTCACATGAAATTCAAATATGGTGGTGCTCAAACTGAGAAAGATGTTGAAAGGACAAATGCAGTTAGTGTAGGCGACATACACAGAACTTAAAATATATGATGTGCCATTTGCATGTGTCATCAAGCTTTCTCCCTCCCTAAATTAACAAGAAATGTTCCTCACTCCTGTGCAGTACAGTTAACTAATACGTCTTTGCAGAACTGACACTAACAGATAAAATCTTTGGGACACTTTGGGGAACATACTGTGCTTTTTCTATTAAACACACTACTCAAACTGAAATTCTAAAAAGCAGCATGACAGATGTCAGAATTTGATGTCATTAAACATATTTGAACAGCAAACCCAAACCTATGAAAGTCTGCAGTCACTATGTGACTTTATTGGCTCCTCTTCCTAGATTTCACGATAAAAATTAGCTTAGGCCTATTCCCTGAGACCCCCTTCTCAAAGAGATTATACCCCAAATTCTCTATTTAGAAACCACTCCATTGTATCCTAGAGAAACATAAAAGCACTGTCTTTGGGAAATTTAAAAAACTTGCCATGTCCTTTCCTAGCATGACTGCTGTGTTTTAAAATGACGTCTCATCTTCTAAAAGTTGACCTGTATGAACACTGCCAATCTGTAGCCATCCTTAACCCAACTGCCATATTCTGGGTTTTCTCTTATATTTTCCTTTTCTTACACTGGATGATGAGTGTAACAAGAATGCTGGCTACATCTTTCTGAACCAGGATCACTTCCAGGTACTCCCTGTAACCTAGGACAAACCAAGTTTCTTTGGACTCCCTGCTTCAGTAACAGGGCGTTTGTACGTGAAAGGCACACACTTTTCTGCTCCTCAGTTGTCCTTCCCCTCTTCTCCTCCTCTGCAGAACATCCTGCTATAGGACACTTTCTCAGAAACGTGGTCCTGCTTTAAATTGTCTCCTGCTTTGAGGGAGCCCAGTATTCCCGTTTCTCCGAGAGGCACATATCCAACTCCCAGCATCCCTCTGCTCCCCCCAGCCGTCTCTCAGATAACCACATCCTCTTCCTCTTGCAGACCTGGATCTCTTGGCTCTTCTTTTTTCCCCAGTAGGTCTCCAGGCTGTTCCTGCAGCTAGCAGCAGAGGAGCCGAGAGCACCATCAGAGGGGTCCAGCGTCCCCTGCGAGCTAATGAGTGACTGTCATTTGGGAGATGCTGCTATTCAGGCTGTTCGACTACGAGCAGCTCTGAGTAAAAGCATGATGATCTGCAGTCAGTGTATTTCAGAAAGGTGCGTTCCATGGGCTAAGACCACGCGATATAAACACCACTATTCTCCTAACAGTACTCCTGCTTTCTGCAAAATGTTTTCATTCAGCCCTGTCCTGTGCATGGTTTGGGTTAGTCAGATGTAGATGGAAACTCAGGAACCAACTTCCTTCGTAACACCGGACTGATTGTTAGGTTCCAGCTACGAGCAGCAGCACACAAATAGAAGGCAACTGTAAAATCCTGAACTTGCTACCAACCTCACTGACAGAAACACACAGGACACTTCAACCCACATGCTAGGATGATAATGAAGCCAGTGGTTGGGAGTCTTACCTTTGTTCATCCATGTGTGAGCAGTACAGTGACGCTCGTCGTGTGAGAATGTACTGATTCCATGTAATTGCTGAAGCATTGCCCGTCTGGAAATGTAACCTACTGCCACAAAGTCGCATGCATTGCAAAAGGACAAGAACAATTGAGCCAACCGTCATCATGACATTTGTACGCAAGCAGCCCCGAGCAGTTACTGCCCCAGCTCTTTCCTTCCATGACAGAGCTGTCCCACTGCAGTGCACTGGTGTCTAGGAGAAGATTTAATTTAGGGTTTGGGGGTTTTCTGAGAATTTAGAAGACAATTTCAGCAAAACATTCCATGTGTTTCAACTGTCACCTTTACAGAGCAAAGATTGCAGAGATTTTTTTTTTAACTTCCTTTTGTTTAGTGGAAATAAAACTGGAATTTCCTTACTTTCCTGTGGAATTAAAAAAAAAAAGAGGGAGGATATTAATGAAAACATTTATGCTATCTTCAGGGGAATGTTCCGACTTCTCTATTCTCAGCTGCAGCAAAGGCTTTGTACGGGGAACACATCCTCACCTATCATCTCTTCCAAGAAAGTATCATTGTAATTATTCTAAAATACTGGAATTAGCACTAACACAGAAGCATAAAGTAATTTTCTTCTTGAAGTTAGGAATCACGAAAATAAAAGTATCTCTTGTTATGAGGAATGAAAAAAAACTACCAGTCACAAAGACCAACATTTTCTCTGCAAATGTTTACATCCATTACTGAAGAGTTTTGCAATTGACTGTCAGTGTCCTGGATGCCATTTATAGGTCCTTTCCTGGTTTTAATACACCGAGTAATTGATCTGCTTATAAAACACATACAAATTGAACTTTTTTTTGATATGGAAACCAGTCTATTCTGGAAACAAAGTTAAATGGTTTATATTCTCCTCACTTGGGTATTTCTAAAAGTTTTAGTCCCAAATATCAGACCTAACAGAAGCTAAAGAAACTATTAAAACATTTGCCAGTTTAAGGATCACCATTTTAAAATTTTAAGAGAAATCTGTCACTTTTAAAATTACACAGTCAAGAAAGCATGCAAAGCTCTGAATGCCGGTGTAAACACACAGTAAAGGAATTATACTTCAAGCATGAATTTGCACACGGTAACATCATAGAGACACTGAGACCAAACCATGTTACTGATGGCAATGCTTCAGCAACACAGAGAAGAAAGGGGCAAGGAGCAATGCTTGCAGGGGTTTCACACGTTGAAGAACACTGCACATTTACATGGCTAGAAACATCTTCAAACACATTTTAATAGCACTACTTTAAAGCTGCATTCCACATAGAGCAATTAATTAGAAAGCAGCAGAAGTTTTCTTAAGCACAAACAATGCAATAATAATGTGGAATTTTACTGTGAATGATTTCCTATCAGATCAACTACAGTAAGTTTCCCTAAAACTACGTTGAAAAGCCTGTGAATATACGGTGTGAAGAGCATTCAAACCAGAGTGGCTACGTTTGCACTTACATGGAGCTCACAGCTGAGGGATGCTTGACCCTCCCTGGAAAAAGTTCTGAAATGTATTGGCCTGAAGCTGCCACAGTTACAGCAGCGTAACCTGAATGGCCTCACAGAATTATACTGACAAAAGACTGATGTGAACAATGGCAAATAAAGGCCTGAAAGAGAAAATAGATTCAAGTCACCAGACTTGGATCTTTATTTTGATATTTCCAGAATATGGAAAAGTTCAGGCTTACGTTTTAGTTCAGCATGTTTTAAAAACAGAGGGGAGCTGTTAGGGGAGAACTATTCTTCATACTGAAAATGAAGTAGAAATAAACATTTTTATAAAAGAATAAAAATGCAAGAGACCTTTACAGTAAGTAATCTATCAAACTTCCTTATTCAATTGTATGAATCACTTCCCCTGACTTACACAAGCAAACTGTCTTCACACTCAGATCACTAAGAGCTCAATTTGGATGTATGTTGTAAGTTTGGACATATGTTCTTTAATCAAAGACATCACAATTCTCTAGAAGAAAAATCCCAACCTAAAATATCCATTCTGCTGAAGTGTCTTTCATAACATTGATGGTTTGGGAAAGAATAGTGTGCTGTATAACTTTCATATGTGGAAGTACCCAAGAATAAGGAGACAAAAGACATTATAGAAGAAAAACTTGGGTGCACTGAATAACAAGGTCAAAATAGTTGATGTTGTAACAAAGCAAGTGAAAGCATTTCAAAGGGCTCTTTTTTTCCCCTCTGATATATCCTCTGCTCATGTCACTGAAGCGTAGTCAGAAAAGCTTTGCTTTAAAAAAACCTTTTGGAACAGCTATTATCACATAACTTGAACAATCTGAGAAAATTCCTATATTCTCCTCCAGGAATCTACACACAACAGGCCCCTACCTATTCCATTCTGCCACAGAAGGACCAGGAACCACCCAATGGTGTGTTCCACTTCCAAAAATGTTTCAAAAATTATTTCAGATGTAGAAAACCAGTTTATGTTGATCTGAAGCAATTGCTAGCAAGCAGGAAAATGCTGAAGTTGAGCATGCAGTGCAAAATGCACCCTCCAAATTCAACATGCCTGGAATACAGTGTGAAATTAGCTTAACTTGGAATCGAATCATCATTTAAATTAAAACTGACTAGATACTCCGTGAATGTAAGAAGAACAAAATTTTCATTTGGTTGGTTGTTTTAAAAAAAAGGAATATTTGCAGATTCCTGGAAGAAAACAAGTGGATCGCAACATCTTGCTAGAACCTGACAGAAAATGTACTCCAAGCAAAAACCACACATGAACTCTATCTAGCCCAACAGAGCTGGAATTTGGGCGCCAGCAGCTCACATGCATCCATGCAAAGCTCTTCTCTGTTTCTTCCCAGGCCTTTCCTGGCCGTTAGACACGCTCTTTCGCAAGGCACCTCAGTCTTTCGACAACCTCCCCCCACCGCTTTTTCCAGGGACACAGGGCATTGCAAGCTCTTGTGACCAGATTTAGGCAGACACACCCTTAAACTCCACTTAAACTTCTGGGGGAAACCAAAGGTTAGATCCAACAAAGATTATGGTTCAGTCTAAATGACGACAGCTCCACTAGCTTTTTGGAGTCTAGTGATGGTAGCACTCGGCAGAAAGCTTGAGGCCGTAACCTGTAGGCACAAATCAGTCTAAGAGGACCGAGCCCATCCATCCATCCATGTCTTCTGCATCTGTGGCCACAAGGTATAATGAGGAACAGCATTCTTCAGCAGGAGGGTTGGACTAGATGACCCACAGAGGTCCCTTCCAACCCTGAACATTCTGTGATTCTGTGTCTCCCCTGGAAGCTGAGCCCCCGATGGCTATGATGCTCAGCTGTGCTGGGCTTCTGGCCCTTCTGGTCCTACTTTTTATTTACTGTAGACCTAACATAAAATATGAATGTGTTCTGTGGAACTCGAACACCATTGATAGAAACTGGGTGTCCTCTTGCCATAACAATCAACTTTTTACGCATATCCTCTACCAGACCTCCTGGGCAAGGGGCATGCCCCATCTATTTGCTTAGGACACCCACTGTCAGAAGCACTCTCTCTCAGACTGCATCCTAAAGGGATGGATTAAAGTAGGCGGGCTGAATCGTCTCCTTACTCTCAGGACCAGTTGCCATTATTTCTGATGTGTCTGTAGCGCAAGCGGACTGGGCTTTGCCCCTTGCTCACCTTTAAAATCTCTCTACATCTCCTTTCTAAGAGGAAGCAGAAAAAGAGAAGGCTTTTATTTTATCTACAGTAGAAAACAAGCACACACACTCTTATCTCCACCATAACTGAAAAAGAACATAACACTATGGACAAGTCACTTCTGGAAACAATTATATTCCTCCATGAGTAATCTGTGGATTTTACAGTTCAGTGTTCAGACTGAATACTTTGAAATAGATATGAAAACCTTATAGAAGATGCTGAAATATCCTTCCTTGGAACACCTGCTTTTTTAGTGCCAAATGTTTTACTACAGCCATGCAGAATTTGCTGTTCAGAAATCTTTGAGTTTGCAGTGCCCATTAGACCAGAAGTGCTGTGATTTTGCTAAATACAGGAAAAAATAATTTCAGCTTCCTAATATCTTCTTTTTTATTTGAATAAAGCTTTCTGCAATAAGGAACAGACTTTCTAGGTACAGAACAGGTCCTCTACGCAACAAGAAATGCGGTGACAAACTGAGCAGTTAGTGGAGACTGTGGCTTACCATAGCGTCTCTAGGTTATTTCCTATTCTACTGTTCTTACTGTTACTATTACAATGATGTAAAGTAACTTCAAATGCCAACAACATTGAGATGATTTACAACCAGAAACAACACCATAATCTCTTCACTGAGAAACAAAGGAAATTTCAAGCCCAGGGCTTTTCCATCTGCTATGAAAGCCTAGCTGTGAAAAGCCACGGCACTTAGGGCCCTCGCGAAGCCTGGCCCCATGACTGCTGCAACATGCCCAGTGGGTCAGGTCGGTGTCAGTTTGGCTGGCTGCTTGGGCAAGGAACTTTATCAGAAGTCATCCACTCTGCAATATGGAGAGGCGTGGCAAAGGAAATGTGGTGGAGGGTATAAGCTGTTCTGAAAACCTGCCAGAGATGCAATAACCTCCTCAGAGAATCCATTTCTGCGGTTAACTACCGTTGTGATCAAAATGAATCCCCTACTGCGTCCCTGAAGCTGTGCCCCTGCATTAGTAATTAATGCCCATTATATCCTGTCCTTTTCTCAGCAGACATGGACAGCAGATTGTTCCCTTCCTCTCTGCAGTACTCTTCCATGCATTTCAATAATTTTGCGCTTTCTCTTCAATATTTTTTCTTGATCAAGCAACCAGGTTGTTTATTTCTTTCCTTGGAGGCCTAGGAACCACTAGCTTTGAAAACCACAGTGACTGTCTTTTAGGCCATCATCACTTAGTCCACATCCACATGGGGGCTTCAGACCCAACAGACCCAAGAAAAAAAAAGGAGCTGATGATAAAACCAGAAATCTCCCTATCTCTCTCGACCCTGCCACATGGGAAGGAAACCTAATGGTCACATACATTCATCCAGTCCAAAAACCCGCAATGTGCTACGCATCCTGTTCTGCAGCGTAACAGCGTAGCCATAACTGACAAGAGAGAACCTGACACAAATGGGATAGAGGTCACGCAGGAAAAATTGCAATACATGGCACAACGTCCACTGAGCCTGGTTCCTCAGAATGCCGACTTTTTGTAAGATAACCACTCAGCATCATATATCCAAGACCCTGACTACAGCATACTGGATGTAGGAGAGCAAATGTCAGCCCTTCTCTATGGCTTCACATACATATTTATAGGCTAATACTGATTAAGGTACAGATCAGTCCTAAGCCTTTGGAAACCTTGTTATAGAAAAAGTAAACCAAAGTAACAGGCTGACATATATACGCAGAAAATTATTGTAAAATTTGCTGAATCTAAAAATCAAACAAAAAAGCCTCAGAAAACTCAGTGCCCTAGAACCCCCAAACCTAAACCAAAATCCAGAAGGAAAAAAGTCCGGAAGCCTCCACCAGGCTAGCTGCAAAGCTGCTTATGGTGACCCTCACAAATACTTTTGAATAATAAAAGAAATTTAAAGTATGCAATATATACCAAATACAACCCAATTTCAAAACAAATTGGACAAAATCATGCAAGAGACAAAACAACTTGTGCCCAAACAGTTTTAGTCATTCTATATGCAGATGCAAAATTAAAACTTAAAGTATAAAAGTATGCTGTATCTATTAAAATGGAAATTGTATTGTACTTGCCATAGAATTTTTGATAAGGTTATTAAAGATAATGACTAAATATTCTTGAGTGGTTTGTTTTGCCACCTCACAGTGGCACTTCAATTTAAGTGCTCTATATCAAATTTTAACTACACATAATCAAAAGAGTTAATCCAAAACCATGTAAATGCTGAAATTGAATTATTTTAAAGAAAAGCTATACCAAATGCAAAGATCCTGCTCTTCTCATTCCTAGAAAATTACAATGCACAGCAAAGCTTTGTTAGGATTCCTGGTTCAGAGTCAAGTTTGTAGCACTAAATCTAACAGGCCTTTCTAGTCAAGGGTGATTAAGCTCTACTGACTACATAATGGGAAATAATAACAATAATAAAAAAAAGACAGACCATTTTCTATCACTGTTGGTGAGAGAAAATTGATTTCCAAACACAACATTTCAAAGGAGAAATTCCACTCTGTCTTTGCTTTCTTCCTAAGACATATGATATAACCACATATGGACATACATATACAGAATACTCTGATTTCTGTGTGAATGAAGGCAAGGAGGAAGAAAATTGCCAGCAGAGTCTGGCAGCACAAGCTCTTGATGGCAACTCACAAGTCATGGCAAAGCGAACGTTTTGGAGAATGCAAAGTGGCTTAAAAAAGCAGAATGTTTGAAAAAAAGCAATAACCAAGAAGTATCAAACCTGAAAGACCTCTCAGAGTTAGCTACAATTTATTAAAGCAGAGGACTGCATGCCAGCATATGTATCTGTGCACACAACAACACACCCACCAGCTACACAAGTATAACCACACTGAGTTCCCTCCCACAACAGTTTTATTTTTATTCTTTAACATCACTGTTTTCTTTAATTCAGTGTTTTATTTAACCCAAAATTACAATTAAAAATTGGATTGAAATACAGATTTTGTTTTGCTATGCAGAAAAAGAGCAGACGTTTTGGGTCTATTCACCTACACCGAAAGTCTTGATTAGGCTGGGCGATCTGCCGTTCTAGATAGAAAGGGGCCTTTAACAGGTTTAACAACTAGGCAGTATTAGCTATTAGACTTAGATGGGCTGTTTTGGATCTGAGCGACGAGGCAGAAGGCAAGCCAGGTAGGGGTACACATTTTCCCCAAAGAAGCTAAATAAAGATTAATATAATCCCTATTTCAATGTTTCTGTGAGGACACCTGCAGACAAAACAGGGTGGTAGTCAGAGGCCAGAGCTGGAGCAGACTGCGACATGATCAGGGCAAACGGCTACAGCCTGCGACGAAATCCACTGAGCTTGGAGACAAAACACATTCCCTTTCTACAGGATGTTATCGCAGGACAGAATCTCTGTACGGATTTTCTTGAGTAACAATAATTTGCAGTCGTGTATTTTTTTATTGCTGTTGATATTTAAAAAGCACAATGTTAACTTGATAATAAAAAATGTAGTTTATATCCTGTGCAAGAAAGCCTTATCAAAGAAATATAATCACTAACACCTAAAACCTCAAAAACTTCTGGTCAAAAAGGACTAGAAGTAGTTTAGAATTTAGAAATTCAACAATGGAATTTCCTATGTTTGTGGGTTTGTTTACAATACAAATAAATTCTTATCTTACTGCAAGGAAGAAACAGCTTAATTAAAAACATGTGAAAACAAGATGGTTTAGAAACAATAATATGCTTATTATATGCAAGTTATATATATATAATATATTATATTATATGCAAGTTCTTAATAGAACTTGTAAAATTCTAATTTATTGCTAAAATTAGATATAGTATATTGAGCAACTACAGAATTTACTAGTATAGCTGTGAGAATACTGCATTTATGAAACCAGAAGATACTACAGGAGAATATGTAACATTTTATATGGCATAAACGATATTTGAGAAGTGCTGAATTAAATGTCTGGCTAAGTATTGACAAAAATATAACCATAACAAGCTATTGGATCTAGATACTAGTGTTTTTTGGGGAAAAAAATACCAGGCTTTGAAAGTGAAATAGCAGTAATCTTTAGATTGGAATAAAATCTACCTGAGTTCAAAAAGCTTTAGAGCTTTTGAAGTTTTTCCATGTTAGATGAGGACACTGCAAAAGACATCGGTTTAAGCAATAACAGCAACCATGTGAGCACAGACACTGCTCCTCTGCTACTGTTACTTCTGAATTATTCTTCTGTGAGGGCGGAAGAAATATCAGCACTTTATGAAAGTGAACAGTTTGCAATATTTTGACCAGCAGAGAACAAGACATCCCCCCCCCCTTTTCTTCCTACGATTCATCATTGCAAAGACATTCTTCAAAAATGCTTTTCTATCAGGAATCCTTCCACACATATAAAGAGGCAAGAGTCAGCAAAATCTTGACAATCAACTAACAGGAATGAAGTCAGAAGAATTTATTGTGTGAAAGCTGCTTGAAAATACACTTGATGAAAATACTGGAAATACAGTTCCTATTGTACCAAAAGATCAGATTTAAATAAGTAGGTTTTGAAATCCAATACAAGAGGAGAAGACTGATTTATGATTCTAATAAATATCTTATGATCAGTCACCAAAATGTATTATCTTTTCAATCAAATCAATTAGCAGAGGTTGTAAAGAGCAGGAACTGGAAGCATTATTAAAAAATCTCCCAGTGTTATCAGTGCCTCAGAGATAGGCTTAAGAAAAGGTAAGAACCATCTACCCACACACAAAGGCTTTTTCAGTTTTATGTATAAAAAGTGCTTAACACTACTGAGATAGCAATCTCTAATCAAAATTCTACTCAGGTAGAATAATAAAATCCTACCAAATACTAACTTGAAATACTACCTTTCCAGCGAGGACACAAGATCTGTATCCTGATTCACCACATAATAATACAGAAAAAAAAAAAATTTCTTGTGCATACACCCATTGTTTATTGCAGCATATACTCCTAAGCAGGCAATAAATTGTTAGCACAGAGAGGATTTTGTTGGAACAGCCCAACCAGCAGGTTTTGATCAAAGCCAGTTCCACATTTTGGAGAGAATGCTTATTCTCAGTATATTCTTTCTTTCTCAAACCTTTTAACTTCTCATCTTCCTTCTCACTCACCCTCCTCCTTACCCCCAGCCTAAGAATCTTTCAAGGATCATACCACTTTCCACCATATCATTTAGTATAAAAATCTTCAGAAATAAATCAAACCACTTGCCAAAACAGTATGTCAGGAAACTCAGGATACTTGAAGAATGTCAGAATGTGAGTCACTTTAGACAAATCAGTTAGCAGAGCTAGAAGTCAAAAGACTAATACCACAGGCATCTAAAAAAAAATTTAGACAAGTTGGACAGATGGCTTTGTTTTAATGAGAGAATAGAAAGAATCTTAAAATTATTTTAGTCTATAGATCTGCTGGAAGGTGACTAGTACACAAACCCACACACTCAAGGACAAATCCGAACCGTGCTCCATCACATTACATGTTAATACAAATTACTCTAAAGCCTGTCTGGCTCTTTCTTGCAGCAGTCATTTCACTGATCTTACTGAGAGTTGTAATACCACTTCAGTGACACCACCGATACTTTTAAATAGGGATTTTTTTAAATGTCACTTACATTCATTTACTCCACATCCCTGAAAGGAAGTTAAATGACTATCTCTAGAAAGAGATAGACTTTAATATTAAACTTGATAGGTATTATAATCAGTTATGAACAACAGAAACTGAATCTTTCATGATACGGATATGCAGAAAGCATCATCATGCCACCAAAATTATCACTGTATTACTGTACATTTTGTACACAAAGGTCAGTGGGACCTTAGGGGCCTGTAGGTTCTGCCTGCCAGTGACCCTCCTTACTCTGGGAGGATGAGAGGGGAAAAAGAAAAGAAGCACCATAAAAGAATTGGCTAGTACTGTGGCCCAGTGATGTACAAGTTGTGCTGATACTGCAGCAGTATCTGCATACAAGAATTCCAGAAGAGTTTGGTACTACATAGGACGAAGAAAAACACACAGCATCAGAAACTACTGTGGTAGTGATACATTTTCCACACAGGCTATTATATGACAATGGTACTTACCATAATTGTGTGGCACATAAAGAGAGGTAGATGAAAGGATTATGTTATGATCATGGTCATCAGTAACTTATGTGGAGGAAAAAATGGTGACTGTAGAGATGAAAACTGCCCTTATGCACAGGAGTATATAAACACCTCAGAGCTCTGTACATCTGCTTTAGTACAACATTCACACAGGTGCCATTAATTAATCCAAGTTAAAACTGAAATTTATTGTAGGTTTAGTATTTAAACAGGATTACTTCTTACAACTGATTGCTGAGGATTACACTTTCTCATACGTTATAGGAAGCCTACAATGCGTTTTAACATTTTTGCTGTTCAGCCTATGACTTAGTCATTGAAGAGTCCATGATATTGTAACATTCTCCTAAAGGAGAGATGGATGGATGGTCACTGAAGTAACAGTAGTGTCAGTTGAAATGCCACTACTCCCCAAACTTTTGACCCTGTTCCTCTGCAGAAGGTTGAAACTCCTCTAGTAAAGTCAGAAAAATAGATCACGTGGGCACTTCTCATTTGCTTCAGTGCAAAGGGAGTCGGATAATGTAACCCAATACAGAAAGCTGTTTAAGCTAAAGGTTTCCATAGTTAAGCAGAAATGAACAACTGAAAGGATCTCTCTTCCACCAGTATCTGTTCCAGTGCGATAGCCTCTGGCGACGGGAGGTGACTTCTACCAGAGACCTAATGACATAGCTGCAAGATTGTAACACCTTCAGCGAGTGAAGTCATTTTGCAGAGAGCCTCTGACCATGCTTTGCTTTGTGTCCCATGAATGACTGTAAGTAAATGCTGTTGTTAAATCAAACAGAAGGAGCTGTTAGAGTACACCACAACAGACTTTGGGATATCGTCTCCATTCCACTCAGGAACATAATCTTGGAACCCTCTGTGCCAAATTAGGATGTTTTCTTAATAGGCTCTCACACACGTAGACACTATTTTTCTGTTGTGTGATCCCCACAGTAGTCAGAAGAAGGGCCAAAAAAGAATTTGCTATTTTATGTTATCATTAAAAAAAGAAAATCAAAGATTCTAGCAATTGCAACTAGTCACAAAGGTATTTGCAATAATTTGTATTTAAAAATACAAAATTAGACATTCTGTGTGATATAATTCCCCTTGCTGTCTCCATTAACAAATCAGCAAAAGCAGGGAGTACTAGTTCCAGCTGTAAAGAACTTCCTTGGTGCAGACAGCTTTGCCGGTAGGCAGGTTAGGATGCAAACGCTCCTTACAAGACAGAGGCCTAGAGTCGTGATGTTGTCAATTGCCAGTCACTTAGAGCATCACAGAGGGTTCAGGCCATGCTACAGCCTAGACAATAGCCAGAGATTATTATCTCTTAGGCACTTAGGAAATTATTCTGCAACTTGATTAAAATTAAAACCTGGATTTTTAAATGAGTTGTTAAAATTAATTATTTTATTATTAAAATATTAAACCCTCTCATTTCTGTTGTTTAAATATCATTAAATTTTTAACTACTACTAAATTTAACTACTACTAAAATTGAATATAACCAACACGACAGCCCTACACCATTTATTTTGATGTTATGCTTTTTCAGTTTTTGATAGGCTGAATCTTTTCTACACAGACAATGCATTGTTCTGTTGCAGGAACGTGGGAGAGCTGGAAGCCTGAGAGACATGGGTCAAGGACATCAACAGCAGAATGAGAACACTATCAAGAGTGAAGAAAAACACGTCAGCTGAATGCTTTGCTTAAATGATCTGCAATGAAACAGGTGGCACTGCTGAAATTAAAATGGGCTTATTCTAAATTTCCAGCACAGCGCAGTGCCATGAGTGGTCCGCTTCATATTTCTTAGTTTCATCGAGATTCTGCACTCAGGTAGATGAAGATTTGAAGACTTTTTTCAAGCACTAAAGCAAGAATCTTATTATAAATACAAAAATTTGATCAGATTATGGGCTATAATTTCACCGTAAATGGTGGCCAGGAGGTGTGGAATTTTATAAAGTCTTCAGTACCAATAAACAAATAAATAAATAGGTGCAAAGCCTGAACTCACATTCTAAAAATATCTTACTCCTTTTCAGACTTGATAAGTAGAGACAATGAGAGTTTAAAGCATTAGTACTACTAGCTGTCACAATAACTGTACATAAGCTGCTATGAACCATCGCTTTTCCGGAGCAAAGCACCCGATCCATACAGGCGAGGGGACGGCTGTAAGAGTTTGGCGAGGTTCAGCATACCGCATCCCTAGGCAGCACAGAGCTCAGGAGCAGGCTTGTTAGTAACAACACTAAGACATGGGGGTTGTTCTAATTCTAGACAGTCAGATGAAGACAGCAGTTCAGGCCAATGACTAGGACGAGGATCATGCTAAAATTATTTGCTTTCACGCCCGATGAGAGAGTCACAGATACCTAGCCAAATATTCATTGCCACTCACCTTCTGTGGTGACTGGGAGAGAAATCTCCATGCAGGCTGCGGACTGCGCTTTTCTGAAGGGGGGTCTCCCCGGCCCTCGGCGGTTTGCTTTGGAGACGTCTGCGCTGGAAAGTCGTTTTCCTGAACTGCAGCTCTGGGACGTTGGACTTGTACAGTGACCATTCACATGATCTGGAAAGCGAATGCAACAAGTGCTAGGTAAAGTGCCAGCTCCCAAAAGTCAGAATGGAGGAGTGATGTACGTGCTGATATTGAAGAATGGGTTAAATCAAATCTTCTGAGAATAACTACTTAATTTCTTTTACCAGCATGTATATGTAAGAATAACTCACCATATCTTTAACATATACTCTGAAAAAAAACAAGGGTCATGGAACAGGTACATGTTCTGACAGCTGCAGATCCCACAGCATTTTTCGCCTACGTGCACAGGCAATTTATCAAGATAATGCTGGTAACGCTGTCATCCCTGATGTTGTGTCTCCTTATAGATACCAAGTAAATTTGAACACCATCCTTCCTTTTTGCTCTCATAAAGAACTGCAAGAGTAACTTACTACGGGTAGAATTTAGAGCTAGATATCCTCCCTGCCTGACTCAAAGCTGCATGAAATAGGCATCTAACTGCCACTATTTGGGATAACTATAAAACTAGCCATAATGTTGTCAAGTATTTTATTCTTTATATACCACATAGATATATTTTACTGCTAAGGAAACTGACTGCTGAACAACTGATTTGTCTGCTACAGATCTAAAGACACGAGGCTACGTCCTTGGACCCCTTCTAGAGGCCACGGTCAATCAGCACAACCCATGCTGCTCTCTGATGAGGTGAGAAACAAAACACGTCTGCTTTAAACTCTGACCACGTTTGTCTGTTCTTCATTGCTGGCAACAGTTCTTTAAACCATGACAATCCACTGATCAAGGCTTAGATCAGAATTCAGATTGGGTTGGACTGGAGTATAAAACATTCATGTGGTATTTTTCTTCCTCTCATGTTGGGTAAGGCAACTTGAGAAGAATTACTGAACACAATTTTCCCCTCAACATATGAAAGGATACACGCCCAGATATAATTAAATTATTTTTGGTCAGCGGGTAATTCATACTGATTAATATAAGTAAACGGCAGGTAATAAGCATAACAAAAAGTCAGACTTCTGCAAGCACACGGAATATTTCTATTCAAAACTATGGAAGCTCAATACTATAGGTAAGGTCAAGCTTGGAGTTTCTGCCTTCATTTTAAATGTCAGGTTACTTATATCTGAGAATTACACTAGCCTTTAAGACTCTGTAGATAAGTATCATATTTGGTTAACTCTCTTTGGTTTGTATTGTATCCAAAGAAAAGATGAATGTTAATATACCAAGAGAAATTTATTTCTTGGGTACCATGTCATGATAGATTCACTGTACACGATGAAAAGCTATTTCTATATTCAGATGATAAAACAGATTCTATACTGAATACAGCATACAGTGTGCTATTATATGTAGTCTTCCAGTGTGTAAGTCATGTCCTTTCCACGGGAAAGCAGTTCAGTCTTAATGAACAAAATTGGAAAGAATTGTTCAGAATTGCAGTTTAGAAAGCAATTTAGTATCTGTACTGCATAATGAGACGGCTCTGTAGGAGACACAAGTTTCATGATTTTTATCATGTTTCTTAATACACGGCTATTAACTGAGCTAACAGCAGATATAAAACTGATGTGGATGATTCATTGAACTTATAGCTAGGGAATTTTCCAAAATATGCTGGAACTATTCATATATTTCAGTAGAAAGTCCTTTGAGATTGGGGGCTTTGTTCAAGGGCACAGGCTGACTGTTCAACCTCAGCAACAGACACATCCTCATCCAGCTGCTTCGTTTCTTCAAAATTCAGTTTGTGTGAAGGAGTTTCAGCATGATATCTAATTATCTCCAGGGGGATCCTAAGAAGTGGTGAGGAACATAACAGAGTAGAAAAGAATCATATTCTATAGAAACATCAACAATATTTGTGAGTACCTTTCCCTGAACATTGTACAGAATGGGCACAATTCATCTAAACCCCTATTGACTGTGCCAAATTTTAAGAGAAATGCTGCTACGTTTCTCTTAGTATGCTTGCTTGTCTCAGTTACTGTCAAAGGCCCAAATGAAACAAAAACAATCTGGAGGACCTGGGCACCTAAATCCTTTTAGTTGTTTTGACAGCGCCTTTCCAAATAAGCAAAGCTAGTTTCTGCATAGAAAAAAAATCAGGCTTCATCCTAGAAGCTGCAGGGGTATTCCTTCAAGTACTGAAGTTGGTGAAATGTGAGTGAGTGCTACAACAATGAGCAGAAGAGGGATTTTAGTGATCAGCTACACACTTAACACCGTTCCGTTCTTCTGATTAGATATGATTATTATTTAAATGTACACAACAAGGATCAATGCAGCGCTTCAAACCTTAGTAAAAACAAAAAGACATTGTACAAAGAGTAATATAACTATGGCAAGTATGACTGCAACATCTTTGCTGAGGAGATGATAAGAATCAAACAGATAAAGACCACCCAAATCTATGAGCAAATCCTATGTGTGTATTTAAAAATTAATTTCTCACATTTTTTATAGTATAAGCTCAGTGATACAAAATGTTTCTAAAGAAAGGTTATGTACTATTTAGGAAAGGCTCCCTTACCACACTGTCTGAAAAAAAAAGAAGCACGTAAAAAAAGAACAGCACTAGTTTCCTACAGTGTACTTTCCATTGAAGACTGTGAGAATGCTCATGCTCTCATGAAGTAGTGGATGCCCCATCCCTGGAAACATTTAAGGCCAGGTTGGATGGTGCTCTGAGCAACCTGGTCCAGTTGAAGATGTCCCTGCTCACTGAAAGGGGACTGGACTAGACAACCTTTAAAGGTCCCTTCCAACCCAAAGCACTCTATGATTCTATGATCACTGTTTGCCAAAATGATTGCAATGATTTACTAGTCCTCTGAGACCCAAGTCACCTGATCCTCCTTTGCCATGACAGATGTCTTCCAATCACCCCAAAGAACAGATAGAGGATGCTTGTAAAAACCTGGCTTTTTTCCAGCTTTTTTTTATTTGTAGGGAAGAACAACATTTTAACTTTTTTTTTTTTTTGCTGGCTTACTGCCTTTGTCATGTGGTTGCTGGGCTTTTCTCATATCAGAAATATTAGTTGATGCTGAGCACTAGTTGATATCGGGCACATTAACATTGGTACTGAAGAAGCAGTGCATGGATTGCTCTGCGCTGTTGATGCAATAGTGCAACAGCTCCTAACTCTCTCTTCTCCTGGGGAAGGCAGAGGACAGTTGCTTGGGGAGAAAGCACTGCATAAAAAGCCTCCTTCTCTTTCCCACCGTTTTCCGCCACTGCATTTGCCATTGCCTCCTATCCCTTCCCATGGGTGCTGCTGCCCATGAGGTCCAGGGAATGTGCATTATACGCTCTAGTGCTCCTAGATTCCAGCAGCAAGTACCAGAGTTTCTAATGTACTACATTTGTGCATCCTGGCTCAGTGGAGCTTATGCTTGAAATAGTCTTCAGACTGTATAACAGCCACCCCCAACTCTGCCAGGGCAGCAGCCTTTCCTCCTGTTTGTGGATAGTGAACCAAACAGCCAGGGCTCAGTTTGTAGCTATTCTGTTCATTAATTTAAAAATGTAAGGCTCATGCAATCCATTGGAAGTAATCATAGCAGATTAGCCCACGCTACAATACGTTAGTCTATTTTATACTGATTTAACTCCACTGATTTAATAAAGCAGCTAGTAACACATTGTATCTAAGATGTACTAAAATATATAAAAGAGAAGTTCATGACATAAAATTCTCTAATGTTCTCCATGTGCTGCTTCTACAGCGCAGGTCCTGATTGTTTGCCTTTTGTCTGGGCTCACGGTGTTACACCTACTAATTAAAAATGCTTTAGCTATTCCAATTACCAAACAGTTGCACCATTCAGTGCAGCGTGCACCCCAAAAACTGCTTAAAAAAAGAAACAGAACTGTGCTGGATGGAAGGCCAGTGTGTCACACAAAATGCCAGGGAGATGATGAGATGAAGAGCACCTGAAGAAGTAACATTAGTGACTGTGAACTTGATGAAACTGCTGAGAGACGCCTTATGAGAGATGCAATGTGCAACATAACAGCAGCAAGCCTGCTGGAGAGCCTCATATTAATCTAATTTTTTGAGGAGTATTAGACAGACAGGGAGCGTATTACAGATACACAGGCTGATTTTAGTTTACACACAGTAACATGCATATGTTACACAACCTGCCTTGCCATACAATTGTTTTTAAACTGCTTGGTGACCTCTGCAAAAAGCAAAAGGAACCAACAATTTACCAGTGAAAAACTGAACCCTTGTTAAAACCAAATGTATTAAAAGTGTCAGTAAGAAAGGAGAAATATGCATTTGCAGTTGCTGCCTAGAAAGTTGTGTTACACTAGACACAACAAATAAAAAAAAAGAACGACCATTTTGTTCAGTTCTAAGAAAGGGAAAACTTCACATAGAAAAACTAGCTGAGAACCAGTTCTTACCAGTAATCTGAGAGAGGCTGACAACAAAGGAATTTAAATATGACTAAACATCCTAAGTTGTAAGGAAGGAACCAATAAAAGAGCAGGCAAGAGGATGCTTTAATATGGAGCAGAAAGAACCGAAAAATGAGTCCCAGAGAATCTTCTCAACAAATGCTGAGGAATACAATCTCTGCTGTTAAAGGGAGGAAAAGTCCATCTGTTTCCACTGGGGGATTTTTGTGTATTATCCATAAATCAGATTTTGGCTAAAAATCATGGGTGTGACTAACCTTATTTCTTTATACAGCAGAGATACACACTGAAATCAAGAAAAAAAGATCTGATAACTGTACAAATGGCCCGAAGAACAGTCTCAGGTTTGCATGTAAAAATCCAAAACTGGTGTAAAAGTTGTGTGATCATTCATTAGTGAGAATATAGACTGACACCTTAAATTTCTAACAAAATATTCTTAAAAGAAAATCCCTTACAAAGTCAGGATCTCAATCTTCTCTTGGTGCAACTCTGTCAACCAGGCAGGAGAGGAGGTGTGAGCCCCAGAAGAGTAGGTTAGTGCAGATGTACTGCCAGCAAAAGTATGTGTGTGTATATACACACACACACACAATCATGTCTTCATCAGTCTGAAGAGGAAGGATGAATTGCCCTATCAACATACTGCTAGTACATTTAGGTCCACACAAGAGTATAACGTGCTGTCATTGTAATATACTGCCTGTATAATATAAGGGTATTCTTGTTACGGTAATGAACTCCTATCATGTACTTGATCCTAGATACCATCGGTTTTTTTGAAAGCAAGGTGAACAGATTTATTTTGCAGAGAAATAAAATACTGTGAAATGATTGAAAATGTTAAGTCTGTTGTCACTGACAGAGCCCCTTTTAAAACTAATATTTTTGCCTGCAATCACGAACAATAAAATCAAAATACAAAATAAACACTATCCAAATAAAGAACACTAAGGATATATTACCGCATGTCATAACATCACTTCTACATTATTGTATTTGAAAAGCCAAACCTGGCAGTGCAAATCTAAACATAAATCTAGCTTTGTTCCCTGAGAACAGTGGAAAAATTTTGGACTACTTGGATGTAACTCTGTTCCTCAGATTCCTCTGCTGCATTTCTAGGGATCATACAAAACTACACTACTGGACTGACTGCCTCAAAAAGTACACAGCACTCAGCGTGCCTCTACAGAATAATGTAACATAAATTGTTGCTATGCTTTGTGCAATAAACAGGAAAACGCAGACAGAAAACTTGATCTAATTCTGAAACACAAGCATGAAACATGATCCATCCCGAGCTGCACAGAGGACAACACTGAAACATGTGAACAGAGTGGATATGCCACAAGGCCACGTTGGATATCTACAACTAGTGCTGAGCACCCCTTATTAGCAGCATTGCACCTGCATTTTTGATGGAAAAATCTGGGTTTAATTCTCGGTTTTGGAAAATGAAAAATTCTTCAAAGAGGTTGGACTGGAAGCATTTTTTTCAACTTGAACATGACAAAAATAAAGCATGACACATACAAGCTGGAGACTTGCTAAACAAAACTCCACCTTTCCATCTGAAATGAACAAACAAAGTGTCAGATAATTGCCACAGAAGTGTTTGTAGTCTATTCTAACCAGAATCTTCCAGAGATTCTTCCCCTGATTTTTCCAAAAATCGTTGTTTTTAACTAGAGGAAAGAAGATCTGAAATAACTGAGCTAGCACCACTCCATAGATGCTAAAATAGAAATAATTTGCTTGCAAATACTCAACAGAAAAAAGCACAGAAATGGTCAAATAATGCATTCCAAATATAATTAAGTTTCCACATAACTTTTTTGTAGCAATCAAACAATTCTAAACAAACCTAAGTTTTTCCAAACTTGTTAACATTATGCATTGTAGATTTTTGACAGCTTTCATACCATCTGTCTCACAGCTGAGTCTCTGCCTACAGATGACTTTGCGAGAGCTCAATCCCAATGCAAGTTACTTACTATAGAGGACCTCTGGGTCCGGGGGGGGTCTGGTAAATCTATGTGTAGCCCCAGATTTTGACTGCTGGAGAGTATTACAACCCGAGAAGTGTACAGAGACCACAGAATGGAAGGATCCTACATATGTATTTGCACTGCTTGAAAGGAGTGGAAAATGACCTACCGTGGAGAGTCCCCAGTAAGGAACTTTAAGTAAAAATAGAGAACTTGGGAACAGCGAATGAACATCTGTTAATACTGCGAGCCTAACAGTTGCCTATCATTTTGTTCTTATCAACTCTTAAATGTATGATGATCTTTACTGCTTGTTTTGTTGTTTCAGCTAACATATTTTACTGTCTTTCCTTCATGATTACATTAACTGTATCAGTTATAAACATTTTAGTTAGGGCATCATTTTGGTAATTTTAAGCACTTACATTTCCATTAAACTACTTGCTTGTTAAATCTCCCATATATCTCAGGTTTGTTTGTTTGTTTGTTTGTTCGTTTTTTAAATCTGAAGCATTAGAAGTCAGAACACAGCTGCTTTCCACATTCGAAATACAACCACACAGCACATGCCTATTCTGCTGTCATAGTTGACAGAGTTAACCTGCTGGTCAGCTCTTGCTGCTTTTTTGATTCCGGTTACATGGACTGGCAGAGTGCTAATATATTTGTTAATACAGGTTCTCTTTTAAAAATGTTTGACAATAAACATTCTCTTATTCAATTAAGGAAGAACACCTGACCTTCAGCAGATGAAAGAGACTTTTGTCTAGTAGGGTCCTAGCTACAGAATATCAAAGTCCAAACCTGAAAATGAGAAATTGCAGAGAGGCCAAGCATATAAAACAATTTCTGTAAAAGTGAAAGCCTTTAGTACAGCCCACCACACTTTTCATCATAATAGTGATCCAACTTGCAGCAAAAAAGGCAAACCGCATCCTCCACTGAATCAGTGAGAGCACAGCCAGCAGCTTGAGGGATGTAATTCTTTCCCCTCTCTTTGCCACTTGTCAGACCGCGTCTCAAGTCCTGTGCCCAGTTTTGGGCTCCCCATTACAAGCAAGACATTGACATTCAGGCATGAGTTCAGCAGGGGTCCACACCAAGCTGGTAAGGGAGCTGGCACACAAGATGTAAGAGGAGAGGCAGAGAGCTGGGGGGGGTTTCAACCTTAAGAAGAGAGGACTGAGGGGAGACCTTATTGTGGTCTGCAAATACCTGATCTGAGTATATGGAGAAGACAGTCAGACACTTCTCAGTGGTGCACAGTGATCGGATGAGAGTCAAAGGACACGTCTTGGAACACAGGTAATACTGGTTAAATATTAGGAAAAACTTTTTTTCCCATGTGGATGGTCAAATACTGGAAGAGGACACCCAGAGAGGCTGTGGACCCCCTGTCCTTTGCGGCATTTGAGACTCAGCTGGACACTGCCCTGACCTACCTGGTCTAACTAGACATGCTTTGAGCAGGATGATGGCCTAGACAACCTCTAGAGGTCCCTTCCAACCTTTACTATACTATGATTCTAACTACAAACAGAGTTCCGATGATTCCTCAGTTCAGCTGGTATTTTCAGATGGAAAAGTGAACAGAAATTACTCTACCCCTCTGGAAGGGGACACACACTGGACAGTACATAAAATCCTTGGCATGTAAAAATACATATAATTTTCAATGTATATTGCCAAGTAATTCAAGAAAAGGGTTGCTACAGCGCTTGTATGTCTGAAATGTCTTTTCTGAAAATGTCAGACCAAGGAGGAAAGCAACCCATATAATTTCAAAATTCCTGAAATGTTCTTTAGCATTATAAACAGAATTACAGATCCAGAGAAAGAAAAACTAGTACAGAATGCTCCACTTGAAATCTGCCAGTTTGTCCAAAATCTACCAGTTTGTCTGATGCAGCAGTAAGCAAAACCAGATAAGAAGCTTCAAAATTTTGCCAGTGCCTAATGTTTGCTGTAAAATACTGCAAAAAGGTAAAGCAAGAATAGACGTAACCCCACTGCTCATCCTTAAAATAAAAATTAGGTCTTCTTTACGATATCCAGGAACTGTTTCACTGGAGCATCCAGGATGCGACACTTCACTTGCAATGAAATACAAAGGCATCCAATGGTGGATGTTTTCAGAGTATAATTCCATTATGATATGCATAAATCTTTACGGAAAGAAAAATCAAACAGATTCCACAAACCTCATACCAAGTGGAATACAAAGTTATAACCAAAGCTCCTTTGTCTGACCTCTACAATTGTGTTTTATGAAGCCAATGTTCAGGATTAAAGTTTTTGGGCTTCTGTATCAGAAGACATTTCTCGAATTCTTGAAAAAAAGGAGCTTATTTGGTACTTCATCTAGTTTTTCACTGCTGTATGAAATGGGAGACATTAACTCTGATCTGGTGAAGAATTCATTCACTGCTTATAAATATCTGCAGCAAGCATAGGAAATTCTATTAATCTTTTGAAGACCACAGCTTAGCAAGAGGAAACAAAAGATGTCTGTCTCTATTTGCATTTTCTTTTGTTCTTTGGCTAATAAAGTCTAAGTGACAGCATAAATTCTTACAGAGAAACCATCAGTTCACAGGAATTAAATAAAAGTCAGCAGTTACCAAGTATCTCCATCTTCAGTTAGTATTTCTGCCTAGCTCCCTGTGATCACCTGGAAACTCTGAAAGATTTTAATGAAATGAGCAGAAATACTTCCCAAAAGAAAAATACAATCTGATGTTTAAAGCAGCTGGTGAAGCAAAGTTAGAAAACTCTCATATAAAAGCAGCTGTATATGTCTGGGTATATCCCATATTCTCCACTTGATTATATTAGATTAGGATTATCCCCATAATTCATTTCACTGAAACAGTGCATGGAAATGTAGATGATCTTTTCAGAAAACTTTGGGAAACTAGTAGGTTCAAAAATAAAGATACTATCATTCAGAGCTGACTCTGAATGATAACAGGGAAACTGTACTGAATACGCAACACCAATGTAGCATCTTCATTCTGGCCAACTCAAACAAACACTGAGTTACTACAACCTGCAGTAGCTAAAACTGTCAAGAAGTTTCAATGTATCCCCGTGTATGGCATATTCTCACATTTCTGTGTGGAGATACAGCATCCACAGGTGACAAGGTCTTCAGCAAGGATAGATAATAATCACTACATGAAAATAAAAAGATGCTGAGGTCAACTTTATCAGTCATACAGGGGTCAAAATGGAGTCCCAAATACCTTTAAGTTATGAAAATCCTGACAAGGTTTAACTAGAACACCTTGAGTCATCAGATCACACATTATTCCCTTAAATGCTAGCAAACCATTCCCCAAGCAATTCTCAGTACTGCCAGCACCTCCACGTGAAACAGATTTAACTTCTGCTTAACCTCTACATTACAATTCAAAGCAAAGTGAAAGGAAGGACGTTACATGAGCCAGATCCGAAGAAGGGAGCAGAACTGTAAGCTGCCAAATGCTAATGTATTTCCCAATTAGCTGCAGTTGGTGATGAGAGTAGGCGATGTATCAGCACTCTGTAAAAAGCGATGAGCCAGAGCCAATGGGTGGATGGATGCACAGTACCTTATCATTTGAAAGAGGTGACCTGAATATCTTTACAAGAAGTGTGGGCCACAGAGTACCGTTATCCCCTCAATATTCAAACTATGGGTACAATCTCAGGCAACAGCTAAACAGCAGATAAATAATCTCTAAGAGCTTTCCCAATGCAGCCAGGACATTATGGAGCAGAAGTAAATGAAATGCAGACATTATTCATCACCTTTTCCAGGAACTCTCATTTAAATTTAGCTCCTTACATTGAGAAAAAGAGGCTTTTTCCAGCATGCTGTAAACTAAGCTAACTATAATTCAGTACACTTTTAATGGCTAGAATAATTAACAGGAACCTTCTGCCCTTCTAAGACAGTCATAAAGGAGAACTGAAAGAAGGTTTTTTGTTTTGTTTCAGATTTTTTTTTTTTTTAAAAAAACCCCTTTCTCTGCATTTCATTATCCATGAGTAACTGCCAGTTTAGACATTGAATCCTGCTTCCACATGCTTTGTCCTTAGCAATCCACCAGGCTTCCTGGTAATACCAGCACAGAGTACCCAACAGCTGTGGCAGGAACAACAAACCGAATGCTTAAATGACAGTTTGATAATACCTTTCAGTCAGCAGGAAGCTTTTGAAATTAATGAAGTTACACCAGTTTCTGCAGGATGTTGAAACAGACTTTCTTAGACTTATTTTTATTTTATACTTGGTCTACATTATTAAAAGACAATGAGTACAGGTAAACAGAGGAATGGTAGAAACACGACTGTTTTGAAATCAAAATCACAGACAGGATTATGTATTCCATTAATCTTCAAACCTCCATACATATGTCATATATTTAAGATGGATCATCATGCCTCCTATGCTCTTAGGTTGAATTTGTTTAACTTTTACAGCTTTCCTTTTGTACACAATTGTCCTGCTCTCCAGTCCTTGGGGTTTGTGGGTGTTTTTTGTTTGTTTTGTTTTGAAAACAGAAATCTGCCTTCAATTTGTCAATATATTCTAGGCAATGCTTACAATCATGTCCAGCTCCCAGCACGATTACAGAAAAGCTGATGATAAGGCAGTTTTTTTCTCTGATATATGACTGTAAAAGTTGTCTGTCTCAAGATGCTGAAGAGAATCACATCTTAATACTGATTCCCATATTATACAGTAAAGCCCTCATCACCTGTAGTTACATTGTTTTTTTCTTGCTTTTCTAAAACCCTATAAATCTGTCCTTTTACACATAAAAATTTTATTTTCTTGTATTATGACTCAGGACCTAAATCTATTTCATGCTATATCTCCTTCAAAATTACATAATTTTATTAGTACTAACAAAAATGGGTCTGATCTGTAGAATATGGCTTATCCTTAGGTCTTATCCTATAGCTATTTTGATAATTTGTGTATTCACCTCCCTTTTAACAGCTGCCCATTTATTTCATGATAAATATTAATTTTACAGGTCTATAGCTGCCTACATCACTCCTTTTACATTTTTGGAGTACTACCAGTACCACAATTTTCCACTCCAAATTTTTTTGTGGTATATTCCTAGTTTCTCAAACATCACTGTTAAAGATGAAGTAAATTATTTCAACTAAATCACTCTGTACACTGAAGTCTGCATAATCTGGATTGAATTTCCCAATGACTTTTCAACATTTATTTACTTAATCTTTATCAGGAGCTATTAATAATTTTATAAGTTCCTCAGTCACTTATAATGTGGAAGACATATTTATTCCCCTGACTGTTGCCTTGGGGAACAGTGCTACATTGGTTAATACATGCACATGAATCCTAGTGACAGAAATTACGTTCAGCTGCATTATGCAAGGATGTGATCCAACTTTAATTTCTATCTCTAAAAAGACACTCAAAGTAATGAGGCATGTCTACACAGCTTTTTCAGTGATCTTACATGAGAAACTTCCCGTGAGAGCAACACCAGAAAGGACTCCTTGAGACTGAGAATATTTAAAGATGATTACAAAAATCCCAAATGCCAGGAGCAATCCCCTTTACATGGATATTTAAGAGGGCATGATCTGCCCCAAACGTTTTAGGTAATGCAAGATGTTGAATTTTCATTCCAGGTTTCTTTAGGTGAAACTTCTGCTCTCACTATGCATTTCCACTGAAATATTAAAGAATTGAGAAAAAGGTTACAGCAAACTGTGTACTTAACAGTTGGCTGAGGTAAGTCTCAAGGAGAGGACTGAGACACAAATGACTGATTTCTGATCTGACTTCTCAGAAGTTCAAAGACACCATAAAATATACATGTTCAACCGTCTTATCACTGTTGTGGCACGGAATCTGTACATCAAATGAAGAAAATAGACTAGCACATGCATTGGGTGTTATAGGCAGGGATAAACATCACCGACAACCAGTAATAATGGCTCAAGTATGTCAAAAGTTCTGGAGCCTTTTCATGATAAAATATTACACATAGTGTGTAATGACTGGCAAAATGTGTCTACATGAAATAAATGAATATTAAACAAGCAAAACGCTGAGAGCTGCCAACAGAACTGTATGGGTTAATAGGTGGTTTTTAGAAAGCCTTTTCAGACAAAGCCTCCAAGGTTATTGTGTTATCTCATGAATCAGTTGCTAAAATGTTTTGCCAATGAATGTAAGGAAGTTTAAAGCTGTTGGCTTTCGCCTACCGTACCAAGATCAGTCTTAAGATCTGTTGGCAGACTTAACTTTCTTGATCCTTTAACTGAAACAACAGAAAAAGGAGAAAGGCAGTTGTTAATAAGTAAGAAAGAAAAAGAAGCGAGGGAAAACAACATGCCATCTTCTGGTTAATACCATGTTGCAAATTCTTAGCACTTTTTTTTAATCAGCATATAAAGGCAGAATTATGGTTTAAATATTTTCATGTACACCATTCAGCAAAATAAATGTAACTGAACAAAGAAGCACTGGAGAAAACATTACTCCAGCTCTCAAGGAGTGAATGGTGCTTTACACAGCTTTGGCTGGGTGCTGCAGTATCTTACCTTGTGATGACAGGAATGATAAAGAAAACAAACAAATGAGATTAAGGCAAATATTGCAAACTCTGGTTATGCAGCATATCACACCTGGAAACGAATTTAACAGGAGGGTGCAATGAAATTATGAGTTCTGATGACATCATACCTCAAGAAACCATTTGAAAAAGAGGGGGCATATTGTACAGGTAATGGAGACAGAACACACTATTGTAATATTACGGAAAGGAAGACAGATTGCACAGAAACGAAACACAGCAGCTTCAGGATATAATGTGGTGTTATCTAGACTTCAAAATATTGTACCCAATTTACTGAAGATTTAACTATCTGTTTTGTTCCAATTACGAAAAAACTATGATTTTGCTTCTGTTCAAAAATGTTTTCATTTCCTTACACACGAGCACACTTTTTAAACAATGAACACCAGAGAACTGAAATGAAGCATGTCTTGTAGTAGTCAAAACAGCACTAAATTTATGAAAAGAATGCCTTATGAAATCTTTTATTAATTATTCAGAAGACTTAATTTCCAGTATGGTTCTTTCATTTTGCACTCATTCAGTCTTATTTCACATATTTTCCTGCCTTTTACCCCTTACCCATACTTTCTGTTACTAGAAGTGAACAATGAATTATTTGTCAGCTAACAATTATACTTCTAAAGAAAGGCCCACATGGTAATTATCACAGTGACAGGATCACTGGGACATATGAATATAAGGAACAAGTCCTTTGTAATTCATATTTAATAAGCCTTTAGGTCAGAAGGATGCCCCGAACAGCCACTTACCATTTCAAGTCACAGAGCCCCTACAAACAAATTCTGTTGCATTCTTTTGCAAAGTGTTATAAAATGCAAAGCCTGCAATGTGGCAGAAGAAAATACCACCTGGCACTGATGCTAAATGATTTCCTTTCTTCAGGGAAGAGTAGGGGAGCCCTTCAGGCTCTTGAGCAACATTCTGTTAACAGTAGAACCAGCATAGCCCTCCCAGCAACCCATTTCTAGCTGTCACTTTAACTGGATGCTTTGGGACAAGGCGAAGAGATCTTTTCAGATCAAACCAACATCAAAATACACATCACCAACACTACCACATGAAAACTCTCTAATTCGGATACCAAGCATTAGGCTCCTACATCCATTTTAGGCACTCACACAAAGGGTAGCTTGACTTTCAGAACAGCCTTTTAAAAACATTCCATTTATCTGAGCAGCTGTCATACACTCTTTCAGACTGAACGGAGGATATTGCTCCAGAAAACCAGTGCTTTGCTACAGAGAAAGGGAAAGAAGCATCACTTGTGATACAATCTCCTTTAAAGAAAAGGACAACACCTGGCCCAGCCAGACCTCTGAAAAAGGATTACCAACTCCTAAGGAAGACTGTGGGACACTTTACTACCAGACTAGGATCTAGATTAGGATATTTCAGAGCTATAAAACCTAGCTGCATTTAACACTAAGGAGTTTCGTTAGTGCTATCATCATGGAGGCTTTGAGCTTTGCAATGTGGCAGTTTAACCTCTTCTATGTTATAGGTGTTTCTATGTATCAGGAATTACATGTGTTATATGCCACAGCTGCTCCCAAATTGTGGTATATATGTGTGAGCTGCAAGACTGCAGAAATAGCTCTCAACTATTTGTGTGCAGGATCAGAAAGGACATGCAAAGTATGCACTTTCTGTTCCTCTGAATGACTCTGAACAGGATTGATTCGGGAGCCGCCACAGCTGCTCACAGACAAAACAGGCACGCCACACTGAAGGCTGCAATCTCTCTAACACAGTCTCAGCATGCTGAAGTGACTGAGGATTGGAAAGAGCAGTATACTGTTGATGAGTTGGTTTATGGGTACAAGGATAGAGTAGGGGACATGGTGAATAGGGGGCTGAAAGACAAAGGAGATACGCAGCATGAGGAAATGAAAGAACTTCAGCTGAGGAAGCCAGGAGTTACTCCTACTACCACCTCCAACACCAAATTTAGAACACATTTAGGACACAACATGGACCACTGTCAGTGGACTGCATCTTTGAGGGCAAAAACAAAAGGAGGAGATGGTTGCTTTCACGCTTTACTGTGATTAAAGCTGTGCATATTACTTTTTTAGGGGGTAAACCTAAGATTTTACCATTAAACTGATCAGAATGTGGACATTATTATGTAACCTATTTTTAGTACCTAAATCATGTATATTGTACTATCTCTGCATTTATAATAAAGGAGGATCATGCATGTAAATCTATCTTGCTGAGAAAGAGCTTTTGAAACACCAGTTTAATTTATGAATGAAGTAGAGTACAAAGGCTCCAGAGGCTAGCAGAGTTGTTTGTTAGCATTACTTGTTGGCATTCATGCTGGAGGCAGCCAGCAGAAACCGTGATGCCACAGCACAAGGCAAGACAGTCCCTGCCCAAAAGAACTTACTGTGCAAACAATCAAACTATCCAACTGTGGGATGAGGAAGAGGCACACACAGAGTTAATACATATGGTCTGGCAGCTAGCTAAGCTGAGCGCCTAGGCCTCCGGACCGGACCATGACCTATATCATAGCCATATGGTTCCTATCAGCCTCTCAAGGAAAACAACACGGCACAACCAACAAACAAACGTGTGCTCACAGCTATGACACTGAGTGGTGTGTTTCCCTCCGCTGTTACAGCAGGACTGTAGTCAGAGAATTTAATATTATTCAAAATGAAGGTGACTTCATACAGCTCTTCTCCTATTAGGCAGCTTCTACCTGCATAAAACTTTGGAATATCAGTCACAGTCTCCTTCTGCGAAAACATGGATTTAAGAGCCTAATATTTACATACCCACTTGGACAATGTATGCAGTAAGGCCCTGGAGGTTTAGCTGCTGTGGCTCAGAGCCAAGGTAGAGACAGCCCTCTTCCTTTGGTGGTCTCAGGCAGAGCGCTGCAGGCAGCACTTTCCCGTGGGAGCTGCCTTCAGGTTGAACCCACCTCTCACCCCTGCCCTGAGCTTCAGCTCCTGCTGCATTGCTGCCATTCCTGCCATTCCTGTGCCTGGCCGTGGCCCTGCTGATCCAGACCTGGACTCACGGACTGACATCCTCCCATGTCCCTGGACCTGCCTGGCGTTCACCAGGCTGTGTTTGGCTCTGGTCACCCTCCCCAGAGCTGCCCTGCTCCCTTAGTTGGTCCCTCTCTTCCTGGTGCATAGGAGCTGCTGGGTGCTGTTGGTGACCCGAGGCCCCCTTGAACCCAGAGCTCTGTACCAAGGGCTGCATGGGGGCTATCCCCACTGCTCCCCCCTAACCAAACACCATGGCCCAAACCCGGGTCCCCACTTCCTCCCCTCTGCCTGCTCCCTGTTCCATGCTAATCCCCATATATACATCCCTTCTCAAGATCTTAAGCAAGCATGAATCCTCCTGATCAGAAACCCCCTCACATATTGGAAAAAGCAATGAAATACAGCTTGTATGCACAGTGCAGAAGCTAACCTCTCTTTAACAATTAATTTGCCTTCTGACTAGTAAACATTCTTTCAAATTTACTATAAATAAGTAGAAATGATTATGCTGACAGTGTCATCAATAATCAAATTTCAAAATAAATTACATTCTATGTTTTACACACACACAAAATGAAACATTTACTTTCTTGCTTGTTTTCCATAATAATACAATTTTTAAACCGAGTCAAATCTCTTCAACTACTTTCCAGTTACCCAGGAGTTAAAAAAGAGAAACTCTTAGAAACTTTGTAATATTCTTCTTGAAACAAAGTATTTAAAAACACTTCAAGCAGGAAAGTGGGACCTTGGCATGGCATTGGCCTAATCCCAGCAGATTTAACCAGTGGAATGAATCAGGATAGCAGCACTTGGAAATCACAGTACGGATAAAAAATTGTAACCCTGCCATTAGGGACCTGTTTCAAAGCTCATGGGAATCAATTGTGGAAATATTTACGTAGTCTTCTCTAAGCTCTATAGTCTTAAAAGCATTTTGGATGTGAGCCCCCAATATAAAGGTGATTTCTTAAGAAAAATCACAAATGCACTTTCATTTTAGAACACACATTAGCGAAGTCACTCTCCCACACGCTGACTGATGAAATTCTTTCCTTGTGGTCATTGAAAGAAGCCCAAACTGTCTATTGCATCTTACACAAAGCTAAATGACCTCTCAAAGATGCACTTTCTTGTGCTCACAGTGTATTCTCAATGATATGCTTCAATATGAAACTGCATATAAATGGCTAAAGCAGAAAGCGACACATATATTATATAATCATGAATATTACATTCCTAAGAGCTGCTGAATAGACTTTGCTAATGAGATGATAAAAATAAAGGTAAACTTTACTGGAATGGGTACTGTTCTGTAATACATTATATAGTAATTAACTCCAGCATTGGATGTAGCACCATTTACATTATGAGTGCTTACAAGGCCTCGGAGTTCTTAATTTTGTTTTAGAGTTATGGAGCTCTGATGTGCCATTCTAGAGTGAATGTAGTACAAAGCCTGAACTTCTGACCTCCAAATTACGAACAATCAAAATGCAGTTAGACTTTCCTCACTGAAAGAACACGGCATGCATGAGTAAGAATAATTCTGATGGTACTGAAAAATCCCGATCTCCACTGTTCGTTTAAGCCAAGCAAATACCATTATATGCCATTCCATGCTGCATCACTGTTCTCATAAGACATGCTTTATATAGGTAAGTGCTTTGGTTTTTTATCTTTAAAGCTTTTTGTTCCACAATTTTTACCTATGTTTTTCCAGATATATTGCTATATCTGGAATACATTTTATTTACAGTGGAAACTCCCACCACTCATATATTCACAAATAAAGAACAAACAAAGAATCTTTCAAATGGCTTTATTAACTTTTTGTCTTCCTGTACAGTATTGGAAATGCATCACCATAGTATTTAAATACTAATTTAATTAAAATGAGATACCAATGGTTAAGGAAGATTATTTCTCTCTTTGGCCTACCACTTTTAAAATGCAAGGTTGGTGTTTCTTCACTTGCTGCTACCCTATGTTTGACACCGAATTTCAGAAAAATTTTCATCAAATGGCTTAATTTTATGTTCTAGTCTGAAAGGCATTCAGAACAGGAATCTGATTTTTCAATTACACTGTCTGCAAAGCCATGCTTTAGTAAACAGTACAGAAGGAGCACCTGAAAAAGACAGTCTTGCAAAACAAGTTTAAGTACTGCTTAATGGAAGAAGTTGGATTTGTCCTGAAGTAGAAACCAGCCCTGCGTGTAAAATAAGTATTCTTCAGCGCGGAGTCTCTTGCTCAGTGCTCTAATGCTCATACTAGTGACAGAACACAAATGCCTAACTTTGATTTGAGGCAGGGGAGAAGAGAAACAACAAAAATGAATTACTGAATTGACCTAGGCTGGCTCCACAGAAGCTTAGTCAGAAGTTACAACATTGACAAGCAGAAGGATGTTACAGGCAAAAAAAATTTTTCAGAGAAACTGAGATGGTTCAGGCAGGCTAAGCAATGTTCAGGATCAGACTTGTTCAAGATCAAACCAAAAGATGAGGAGGCAGGAGATTTTTCAAGTTCTCTAAAAAGCCCTTATCAATACTGTTCTTATGGGCCTGGTTGGAACTAAAATCTGACCAAGTTACTAATGGTTCTCTTAGATGTAAAACTGTTTGTGTCTACATTGGCAATTTGTGTGCTGAACAGACTCTTCCTAGGCATTGTCTTGGAGTCTCAAAGTATGTATGTGAGCACATCAATGCTGTTCCTCAAATCCTTCCCCTTCTGATGGAACTGAGCATGAAGTTGCTGACCAGTGTGCCATCATGTGTGTAGTGTTTGTCACGTAATGTCCTCTAGTAGTTTGCACTTTGTACATATTGTGCATACTCAGTGCCCATAACTGGCATGAACTTCACTGACAGGTGAAGAACTGAGGTTGATGTGGTCTGGCAACCATAATGAATTGCAACAAATCAAACTCTGTTCCTTCTGTGTTTGCAACCTCACCAGTTGGTGATGTAGTCATACCCAGCAGGACCTGCGGTGGCCAGCAACCTCAGTCCCTTGACTCAGCAGACAAGTGTTCCTTTGATTCTGCTAAATCTCTGAAGGACAAAGTCTTGGCCTATCTTCAGCAGAGGTATGTGGTCACTGGTTTTACAAACACAGGTATCATGGGACTCCATGTGCAGAGTACAGCACACTTCCATTACGGGGCTTGTGTGCCATCAACTTTAAATAGATCAAAGGCAAGACTGGAAGCAGAAAGATGCTGTCTGATGAATCCCTAACTATGAAAATCAGTCAGTTGTGTTCTACGAGAAAGAAATGTTAGCCAGTGCAAAGGCTGATGTAGCTGGGAGGCCGTGCTGACAAGCACAAGGTAGTTCTGCTCCCAGGTTCTGGGAAGTCACAATTTTGAGGTCAGTTACTCCAGATCATTAGACTGGATTTCGCCCAATTTTAGAGCAGGTATGCCAAAGCAAAATTATTATAATGTTGCAATAATTTAAAAAAAAAAAAAAAAAAAAAGTCACAG
>Ga0065711_1027574_pt1 | contig 47943 bp, 28 predicted proteins | sample Hoacrofraction12_FD_59098 | JGI IMG/M metagenome (GOLD analysis project Ga0065711, IMG submission 59098) | Hoatzin crop microbial communities from Cojedes, Venezuela - Epithelial fraction 12 v2 (version 2) | ecosystem: Host-associated > Birds > Digestive system > Esophagus > Crop | place... | reverse complement strand
TCCTCCTGACACCCACCCTTCAGATATTTATAAGCATTTATTAGGTCCCCTCGCAGCCTTCTCTTCTTCAGGCTGAACAAGCCCAGCTCCCTCAGCCTCTCCTCGCAGGGGAGATGTTCCAGTCCCCTCATCATCCTTGTAGCCCTACACACACTATGAACTCTGCAACTACCAAATGCATCCCCTAATGACTTATTATAAACTACTAGGCTAGTTAAAACAAATGTTATTCTATATGAGTAAGTTTCAAAACTCTTAGGAAGCAAAGATTGCCTCACACAACAGTGTTTCTCCTGACACAGAATATTGCTGCATAGACATAGGGAAAAAAATGGCTTAAATTAGAAGGTGAGGTGCTTTTTCCATGGAGCTAGGCTACATAAACAAAAGGATGAGGGAATAACAGTGGACTGGTTACACAATTACCACCAAATAAACCCACTTCATCTACCACGCAAGTGAGGACTTACTCCTCTTGCATTGGGTTTTCCCTGCAGTTCAGCATACAAGCATCTTAATGTAGATGTTAGGTGTTCAAAGGAATTGTGTAGTACAATGAATGTTAAGAAGCTACATCTTTTTCTGCCTCACCTAATGAAAAAAGAAGTGATAGCAGAGCCAGTCTTTTTCTATACTGTTAATTTGGCAGAGAGAGGGCTCTGTGAGTAGCATATAAGTACAACAGTACTCGTGGGGTGAACAGCAGCTCCTCCCAAGGTTCAGACAAAAACCGGGATACTTTTTGGTTTCTTATTGCTGAAAGATGACACCATTGGAAGAGAAAGCTTTAGGTTTTGGCTTCTGTGCTGACGTAAATTTTGTATCACACTTTTACAAATATTTAAATATTACTCTGTCCCCCATGTCTTGCACTGGGTTTCTATCACTTGAGGCATTTTAAAAATCAGCCTTCTCTGATGATTATGCAGTGTTGAGAATGTCTTCAGAAAGATGAGGATGTTTCTTCAGCAAGAAACCAAGGAAAACAAACCCAGAAACAAGTCGAAAGGAAGATACTTTAAAGGAATTCACCTTACGTAAAAGATGCAGCCTTCACACTGCATTGTGGTTGCTTCTATAACAAAACTAATTATCCCCATATGACTTGCAGTTGCAGATACAAAGAGAACAAATGTGGGTATCAAACTATTCATGCAAAAATAATCTGTGAATCATCCTACCAAAGGTCACATCAAAGTTGCATACTGGCTTTTAAATAGAGCTTTTAGAAAAATGTTTAGGGAAGCTGCTGATATACTTAAAAAGAAGAAAAAAGCACTTTATGGTTCAATAAATTATTTTAAAATATGTATCATCATGCAGGTAATTTATTGCAGAATGCACATGTTTAATGCCACACTAATCTCTGCTCAGTATCATGGTTTTCCATAAATAGTAAATAGGCAGAGCATGCTATGTATCTGAGATTAGAAAGTGGCCCCTCAGCCACTAAGTAGGCTTTTCTTTAAGTATATGCATATCCTATTTAAAACACAAGGGGCCACTTTCTAATCTCTGTCAAGCAGGATGCAGTTAACAGACACATACAAACATTCAGTATGAAAGTACTTGCGAATCAGGCGATTTCTCAGATATGCAGTGATATATGTCACAAATTTAACATGGACCTGGGCACCAAATCTTTAGGGTAAGAATAGACAAGTTGACATTGATGCTTTAGAGACCTATTTTCATTTCAATGGACATGGAAATGAGTATTTATGAATATGATTCATTTCATTCCTAGCAGAAGTTATTTGTTAAATGACATTAGGAAAACAGACATCTTCCTAGCAAAATATAAGATCTTATGCAGGATTTAAACCTGAAGTGACTATCGATAAACTGTAAGATACAAATGCATTATAAGGCATTATTTCTACTTAAAGATACTATACTGAAGCACGAAAACAGCCTATTCATTTTCAGGTCTCAGAAGCCAAAAGGCTGACCTTCTGAAATCAGCCACAACCCTCTCCTGCACGTCCATGTTCTCTGTTTGCATTAACACCCTGAACACCAGCAATACAAATGGCAACAGCCGAGCCTGCGCCCGATCCTCTTCCACCAACCGCCTGTGCCCGATCCTCTTCCCAGGCCTCACACCTCCCGCCACCACCCGCCACCACCCATCGCCGCAGTGCGGGAAGGCCGGTCCCGACACCTGCCACCGGCTGCTGCTCCATGCTTCGGGATGGGTCTTGCCCCAAAGACTCTCCCGCAGCAGGTGAGGATCCTTTAAGGAAGTTCTTTCAGGTCATCAGTAAATGAAAAGGAGGATGCAAGAGATGGAGACTGCCGTGGTTTGGCTTGGCTGGGTGCCAAGAGGTGCTCTCTCACTCCTCCTCCTCAAGTGGACAGGGGAGAAAAAAGACAACCGAAGGCTCGTGGGTTGAGACAAGGACAGGGAGAGATCGCTCACCAATTAGCGTCATGGGAAAAAATGACTCATCTTAGGGAAATGTTTAATTTATTACCAATCAAAATCAGAGTAGGATAATGAGAAATAAAAACTGTATCTTAAAACACATTCCCCCCACCCCTCCCTTCTATCTGGGCTTGACTTCACTGCCATTTATCTACCTCCTCCTCCCGAGGGGTACAGGGGGACGGGGAATGGGGGTTGTGGTCAGTTCATCACACGTCTCTGCCTCTCCTTCTTCCTCACACCTTTCCCCTGCATAGGAGACAGTCCTCCACAAACTGCTCCAGCGTACGTCCTTTCCATGGGGTGCAGTCCTTCAGGAACAGACTGCTCCTGTGTGGGTCCCCTGTGGGGTCACAACTCCTGCCAGCAAACCTGCTCCAGCATGGGCTCTCCATGGCGTCACAGCCTCATTTGGGCATCCATCTGCTCGGCCGTGGGGTCCTCCACAGGCTGCAGGTGGAGATCTGCTCCACCGTGGACCTCCATGAGCTGCAGATGGACAGCCTGCCTCAGGATAGTCTTCTCCAAGGACTGCAGGGGAATCTCTGCTCCGGCCCCTGGAGCACCTCCACCCCCTCCTTCATTGACCTTGGTGCCTGCAGAGCTGTTTCTCTCACACATTCTTGCCTCCCACTCCCCGCTGCTGTCACCCAGCAGTTTTTTCCCCTTCTTAAATGTGTTATCCCAAAGGCGCTACCACCGTCACTGATGGCTCGGCCTTGGCCAGCTGCAGGTCCATCTTCGAGCGGCTGGCATTGGCTCTGTTGGATGCAGAGGAAGCTTCCAGCAGGTTCTCACAGAAGCCACCCTGGTAGCACCCCTGCTACCAAAACCTTGCCATGCAAACCCAATACAAAGACTATAATTCTGGGAAGATGTAAAGTCTTCCATTGGAACACAGATAATGTTGGAAACAATGACATATGTTGGGGCTTCTCCACCAGTCGTCACTCCCCTGCAAACAACTTGCTTCTTGGAAAAGTAATCTATGAACAGCTTAGACAGAGATGGGGGCTTGTTAAATAACTCAGACTACTCAATCCATAATTGTTGGTGGAGATCAAAGAAAAACAGGAAAAAGTTAAGAATTTGTGTCCCCAACTCACTGCTGTCAGCATGGCAGCTTTGTGTTAAAGTTTTAACTCACTGGTCGATTACTATTTCATTATTACAAACTACATACAAAACGAAACGTGTCTGCAAGCTTTATCTTGATTTCTTTTTGTCAAAAAGACATGCCAGCATTCACTTAACCCAAATTTATAGTCCTTCCATAGCTAATGCACACAGTTATAATAATTTTAGACACTCTTCATGTTATGTATTGTTTAAAATTAGTGACAAACAGTCCTAATGGAAGCAGAAGGCAATTACAGAGGAAGTAAATCAGGGGTCCTTTGAAGTGTTATTACGGCTGTTATCAAAATTAAACAGGTTTGTTACCTCATTCAAGAGAAAAGGCAGTAAGGTGAATTCTAAACTATTTGTATTACAAATATAAAATGTTTCATCTGGAAAAATATGGGAGATAATTTTGGATTATTGTTTTTCTTAATTTTGGATTATTGTTTTCTTAATTTCAGGATATTTCTACATTTCTGGATAGTTTGGAAAAAAGGCCAGACATTAACTCATGATAATTCTCTAGAGTTTCAGTCTTGCAAACATATACTCACATAAGCAACTTTGCTCAGCAGTAGTCTGTAGTATATCTTTGAGGTAAAGGTTTAAGATGAGCCTTCAAAATCACTGATAGTTAGGAGTACCAAGTACTTCCCACAAAATTTTTCTTGAGTTTTTAGATTACTCAGCTCATTTAAACAACAAATATAAATTATAGACTAACTGGAATGAGTTTTAAAGCTCACATGAGTGGGCCAAAGATTCATATCCCTTGTGAAAGATTTGTACAGAACTGTACGTGCTTCTGCTTCATGCAAGATACACAGTACAAAAGATGTAATCACGTCTGTCCTCTAGAGGTAGTACCATGCTACTTGTACATGACATTTGTAACAACAGTGCTATAAAGTGCAATGAGGCTGAAATTTTCTCAGAATTGCCCCTGCACTAGGAGTATGTTTCAATATGTTTTAACTCTTTGCAGGAAGAAGTCAGTCCTAACATTTCTTGTTGCATTTATTACTGTGGAATTATTCAGTCACAGAGTATCAAATCACACAGCCTCTGCCATTTGTTGCCAGCAGTCTTGATTCGTCCCTACAGCTACCTTAAAAATGATGGACTGTTGATCTGCGAAAACAAGATTTCTCCTTCTCTGCACATGGGTGGCAAAACAGAAAGACAGCACAGGACAAGGAAAGCAAATGCTGGTGGGAGTCACCTCTTCTCCGAGTCATGGGAACACACGGAGCACTGCCAGCTCGGTCCAGGTGAGGGGTCCGCCACAGCACTCGACCAGCCCAAACAGAACTGAGCAAACCTACAGCAACCAAAACCAAACCCAAAAATCCCTGCTCGAGAATGGTGAAAAACCTGAAGCAATGGGATCTCTGAAATGGAAACATGTGTTGGGTGCAGAGTTTCTCTGAACTTCTAGCTGTGTTTGAGCCAGAAGTAATCAACTTACGCATAAAACGTATATAGATGTGTTGTATTCTACACATACTCTTAAAGCTCTCAAATGCCCAGCTGCAAATACAGACTGCCTGCAGAAGTGGAATCAAGGAAAAGGACTGGCGGGCACCACTGAAAAGCCAATGGGTCTCAGAACTAACTGTGATTTTTTAAAAAAATGGGCAAAGATTGCTCTATACAAAAGCAAACTTAGGCAAACTGAAGCTTATTGACTCACGGCTCTAACAAGGAGAAGCAGGAAGCAGCAGCACCAGTGACCATGCTTGCCAGGCCTGGGACGAAGCTACAGAAATTTATCAAAGCTAACACACAGTACAGGGAAATTGTGGTTTGATGGCTACACAATGACTATTACTTAGATTTAAGTCGTCTTAATTTAATGAATGCATTTTTTTTTTCACCATATAACAGACAACACCTTAATGTTCATCTCATTAAAACATGCCAGAAAGTTTTACCCAGCTTTTGACATGGAAACATTTCCTTATGAGGATATGAAAAATAAGTACTTCATGTAGAGTGTTTAAACATAGCTTTCCTGTCAGTTTGCATGTAATTGTTTTAACAACCTCTTTGGATGAGTATGAATCCTGACAAATTACACAACACATGGACGGATTCTTGAAATGACTTTGATACCTATAACAAAATGCAAGTTAACAACTTATCCTGGTAGGAATACACATCCCACAGTCTTTTACAAGTTTGAGTAACTCTGCAAATCCAGGATCATTACAGAAACTAGCATTTCTTTTTTTTGGGGAAAGAGGGGAACAAGAAGAGATTTTTTCTGATTTTCTTTTAATACATTTGCTGTGCATACTGAAATCTCAATATTATTCAGCAGCCGTAGAATATATAAAAGAAAATGAGAGAACACGACAGAACCAATTTTCAAGGAAGACCCAATCTAAATAAGAAATCATGAGGCATGGGAGAAAAAGCCCTCAGAGAAAACAGAAATAAAATTACACCACCTTCCTTCTGTCTCCAGCAGAGCTGTGGCTGTTAGATTCCAGGCAGATGTATTTAGATGTGTGATTTCAGAAGGAGGCACCCATCACATATACAACTAAAAGAAGAAAAGCTGTTCCTAACACTAAGAAACTTTTCCACACATCTTAAACATGAACAGATGTGAGTAAAAGGCAATGATTTTCTTAAACTATAGAAAGTGGTATGTATACCATTTATAGTATTCTGCATTTTTCACAAACGGAGGTTCACTCACACACATTACACTTTGCAGGTGGCAACATTAGCTCAAACTACTACTAAAAACAGTTTGCACTACTGCACTGGATTGTGATTTGCCAAGGGTGAGATGAAAATACATTTCCATTTCTTTCAAAATATGAGGTGACTCAGATCAAGGTTAAACATCTCTCATGAAGGAGAGAGGTAACAATAACTGAAGCTTCTGCAGGCATTTGTTTCAGAACACGTTCTTGTTAGTTTTTTTGAGCAAAAGTAAAAGATACCACATTCTCCCCAAAACTGCAAAGCAGCAGCAACTTAACAGGGAAAGGTAACAAATGTCAAAACCATTTGAACAGTCATTCAAATAGAGAGAATTTAGAATAAGTACAACCTATTTCTGTGAGTTTTCACTTCCTACACTTAGTAGGTTTCAACTTATAGAATAATCATTTACCTACATGCACAGAATATTCAGAATTGTAAGATAAAATGAATTTTACAAAAAAAGGGAAAAAATCACAGCTTATCCAAGTGCAAGCTACCAGTTTCTATCTTTAATTCAGAGTTTTAAAACTAAACCATACCCCCTCCAAAAAAAACCAACAAAAAGGCAACTTCTATTGTACATGGATAGTCAAAACGCCCTTCAAAATTTCTTGCCTTTTCTGTGGAAGTACATATCCCTAAGCATGGTTAAAGCGCACACCAGACTGTTAGATCTGCAGTCTCCTCTGCTTGGCTGCATTTGTGGTTTTCTATCATACTTGGTCAAAAAGTCTCACTTCCTGATCTCTCAGATGAGAGTGCAATATATAGCTTGTGCTCATTTTGATCTGTGTTCACTGGAGACAGACACCTGAAACTTTAAGGCTTTAATATATACTTTTAGCCTAATTAGACACATGGTCATTACCAGCGCACAGACAAAATACACTAACCAGAATAGGAACAAAGGTATCACTGTGATCAGTCATGTTAGCCTACCCTTCAACAATGGTAAGAACAAGCCGCTTTCTAAAAAGAAAGCTATGGTTTGAAGTTCTTCAGGAAGCCATCAAAAATAATCTCACTCCTTCAAAAGCTTAAATGGAACTCTTCATGAAATTTTCTGCTTAAAGAGCAATTCACATATCAAAGCATGTACTTCAGTCTGATTTAGCACTTACTTTAAACACACACCATTTGATATAACCGTAACAGTCAATGGCTATATAGGATGGCTAGGACATTTAATGGGAATATAAAAATTATTTTAATGGTTATGAAGTCCTCTCTGGTAATACAAAATAGACTTCTAAGTATGTTTGACAGTCTTTAAGTTATATTCATTTTGAACTGCATTCCCACCAACAAAACAGTTATTGCAAGGTTATCACATGTTGGAAAGAGACCTAAAAATCTACATCTGTTCACTTATTCATTGAATCAACTTTTGGGAATTATTCCACAAAGATGTATATATACATATGTACATATCTCAAAATACACATCTGTATATTATATATATTTATGTATGCTTATATATAAAATGTTAAAATTATATTAGTGAAACATAGTATTTGTCATAGGAGAATCTCTTCTGCTGTTAAACGAAGGCAAAAGAAATCCTGTATTTACTTCTGAAGCAAGATAATTTTATGCTTCTGTAGAAAGACTTTATTTCTCATATACCAAATGATCAATGTCCTTGCGATGTAGTTGCCTGGTGGATGATGGTATTCTTGCCGGGACAATTGCGCAGACTCGATCATGGGCACGCGATGTCAAGCCTGGTTTCAACAGCTACTCTACGTTAACAGCTCTATGTTAAGAGCCATTGCAACTACATCGGGGGATCTCAATGCCACATACACATGAAAATAAACTGCAGTAAAAATGTAAATTTTGAGTGCTGATTTTATGTAAATAAGTGACAGCTTGAGTAAACTCATTAGCTTATATAGAGTCAATTTATCATCTTATTTCCACTTAATGAAGCAGTTCTATTTGATATTTTTGTACTTAATGACTCTGGAAAACAAAGCATGAAACTAGCCAGACAGTACAGAAAGATAGAGAAATATCAAATGTAACTGCAGGTCTAAGAAGGCTGCATTTCACCTACAGCATAATAACACCTACTACAAAAGTAACTGCTTTACAATGAATGCACTATAGGCCTAAATCCAAGCTCTAATAGCTGGCTGTACTGCAAAGGACAGTACTATGGTTTCCCTTTTAAGGCCATTGCCTTGCTGTAGCAAACAATTATGTGAAAGTGTATAGCCTAAACTTACAGCCTAAAATAATTTCTGTGCAGGAATCATCAACTTCAAGAAAAAAAAGTTCACATTCTCATAAATTAGCCTCAAATCTAGCTTTGCCACTTTGTCATCCTAGAGTATGTATAGAAGTATCTCCTTGTTTAATCTTAAAGCTTGTCTACTTCAATAAGCTCTGAAATTATTTTTGTGCTCCCAAATTAGTCTTCATGAATGCTTATTATAATATAAAAGAAATGTTATATCATCTTCCTTTTTTATTTTTCTTTATTCTCAGCTGCAAAATGGTTACTGTAAAGACTACTGATGCTGAAACTTGCAATGCCCAAGTCTAACTGCCCAGCTTTCACAAGGATTTTGGCTGTTCAGCACACTCAGAACACATATTTCCACAAGATGGTGCTCTTTCTTAAAAAATCCTACTTTTGCAGGAATGTAGCTAACAAGTTAAAATGCCAAGAAACTCTAAGAGATTCAACTCCATTTTATCTATGCAAGTATTTTCAATGATAAGCCTCCAAAGCCAGCATAATAAAATATTTTGACTAGTAAACAATGAAGAAAAACACTTCAAGGAGACTAATTTGCTTGTGAAAATGGGATTTTAAGCACTGTAGTCTGGCCAGTGACCTGCTGGCAATGTTGTCTGGTCTTGCCCCTTGTTTCCCAAGATGATGCTCACCATGGCAAAGCCATGGGAAGCCGAGGGAGCGCGACACCAGTCCAGCGGCAGCCGCCAAGGGTGTTGGTGTGCGGGGCCAGGGTGTTGGGCCCGTGAGACTAGAGCTGCTGGCTGGGGCGAGGCAGGGAGCAGTTGCGGCTGCAGGCCAGGAGACACGGCTCCACAGCTCCCGAGTGTCCCAACAAATTTCATCCCACACCTTTCACGGGCGATGTGGGCCGCCTACAGAACTGCATGATGGAAACGTGTTTCGAAGGATCACGCTGGGTGTCGGGAGCCTGGAGTTCATTTCCTATTGCTGGTTTTGAACCCATCACTAAGGAGCTGGCTCTGATGGGTTCCAGAAAGACTTAGATCAGGTTCTTCAAGCCTGTAGCAGCTGTGATTTGCTCCATGAAAAAGCTTCACTGGCAGCAACAGGGTTATTTCCAGAGTGAGGAACACCACGGGGTAAGTGGAATTGTCAAAATCGGGTCTTTGATCACTCTTCATTTTGTTTCCTCACTTGGGAAATGTAAGACGATTACACGCCTGAATCTTGTGAGAATGAGGCTAGCACAAATCCAATAAAGTCATGGGTTACTCATAGGGACATATAAATAACAAAACCACACATAATAAAGTAAAATATTAACTGACAGGTAAAGTTCTGGTTTTGATGAAAAAGACAGGCTTTGGTGGGAATTGTGGAAATGTCTCTGAAACCTGAACCTGTGGTCCAATAAGAGATATATTTATTGATTTTAGCCCATTTTCATTAATGTAACAACATCTGCAGAGGTTGACATTTGTTTTCCTTGGAAAAAAATATTCCTCTTGTGACCTGAACTACCCTTAGCTATATGAAAAATTTTTTCACCAACAAATAAACTTTAACTGGTAACAAACAGAGATACTGTAGCAATTGTATCTTCACAGCAGAAAGTCTGCCTGTTTGTTGAAGTGTTACTGAACAGCAAGTTAAGCAGTAAATAATACTGAATGATGGTAGAAGTAGGTCCTGGGCAGAATTAAAAGACACTTTCAGACTTCTCAGCTACACAGGCAAAACATTTCTATGGGGTGGGAAGTAGAAGTATGCTAGATATGCAATGGAGAAGCTAAGAAGACAAGTGGGCTTTCTGGGGCTCTTTTCCCCTTAAAAACACTCTCCTTCCCTCTCTAGCTTTCCCGATGTTACCCTCTTTCCTTACATTAATACAGGGCACCCAACTCCTCCCCTTACACTGGCAGGAAGGGTTCAGCACAGGGCCGTTTCCTTCTCCTAGGGCCTACGGGCAGTTGCAAGGACAGAGATTGGGAGTCAGAATAAGGTCCAAAGACCAACGCCTTCTGCTTCTGACGCTGCCAAGGATCAGCCACACTTCTCCTCGCAGCATCTCCAGCGCCAAGAGCAGTAGGAATGTAGGCATGCAGCCTGCTGGAACAAGCAGGGTTGTATCCTCTTTCCCCAGGCAGATGCTGGGCTGACAGAGTTCCCTCTAACCAGACTTGTACCATTCTCTTTGTTCACCTCATACTCCTAAAAGAAAGCTATAGAGATTCACTTACATCAACGGGCTAAGTAATCAAGAGTAAAAATAAAACAGAGGAAAGCCACTTTCTATTTCCTTTTTATTGTGATGGCTGTAACTTGCATCAGCTCATAGGATGCACTCAGTCTGATCCTTGTATCAGTGGACCCAGCCTAAAGAGAAACACAGGTTAAGTTCATTTCACAGGAAAGTGCTCCAGAATGCTCTATCCATCATGCATATAATTTCTCCCTACATGTCCCCTCTCCCCCCAAAGAAAGTATGCAAAAGATGCCAGCATGTGAAGGGATTATCACCTGTCTCCAGCCTCACAAACACTCGCTTGAACACAGAGCACAACCAGTACCTCCACGTCCTCAGGAAAGCAATTTTGCCCCCAGCATCTGCCAGCCCCCGAGAGCTGTCAACTGCCGGTGGAGCCACAGGGTGCTATTGGCAGTTTCACTCTCCTGCCTGCTGGTGAGGGAATCGTGCTCAGGTGGCTCAGCCTTTCTTTTTGAAAGAAATCAGATGTCAGGGAAGCTTAGTGCAAGATCCTTTCCTGATCAATAATGTTCAGGATGACTAATGAGTTGCAGCGTCTCAAATTTCAGCTAACTTAAAGTCTTCGTTAGTTCCAAGCTGGCTGGTTCAGTGAACAGAATGACCCAATAATTATTTGAAATTACAGCATTGATGTGGGCCAGGAAGCGAAGGAAGTTTTCCGAGTAGCTGTAAATGTCTCAATAATTAATGCTGCAGGTGGCTGGTTTCCTGTAGCTCTCTCAATTCCAGTACCAAGAGAGCTCAACTGGCGGGAGACCTTCCAACATTGTCGCTACAGTGTGCAGAAATATTGGGGGAGAGACACGGGATTTTATATCCCTGCCAGCCCCACCAACCCACTGAAGCTGCGCAGACCCTGCAGGTCTCTCCAGCTGCTTCAGCCCGGGTCCCAGATTTACCAAGATACAGAGAAATCATACAACTTTTGTGTAATGAGTGCTGCCAGCTGAGTGAGAGCACATTACAGGAATAAGGAGAGGAATTCGAGTCAAGCTGAGGTTTCATACTGAAGGGCCATCCTCGCCACAAGGCCTATGCTCATTTCCCCCATTCACATCGGGTGTGTGTCCAGCTCTAAGGATGATCAGAACCAAAACACTTGCTGAAATTACAATTTCAATTAATTTTGATTCATAGTAGGTGTAAGCAATTAAATGGGAATTAATCTATGGATAATATTAAATCCTCTTGAACATAAGAATTCACTGTTCCAGTCTGAAGTGGAGAGATTCAGACTTAAGGTTTAGTCCCCTGTCTTCATGTTATATGTATATAGCAGTACAGTGTAGTTGAGATGAATTCCACTACTGAATTGCAAACATTAATCACAGAAATAATAATTAGCTGTCACTTCCTGCCTGAATCTATGACAGTTTTTATATTTACATTTTCTGAGTATGCTGGTAACCAGATTTTCCCCTGAGATTACTATACTGTCTGCAATGAGCATTGCTGATGTCTGAGAAACATGTTTATTGATAAGCAAAAACTTGAAGCGGGAATGTTATTTTATAGACAAGTTTTGAGCATTTTCTCATTTTAAATTAAATATACTAGAAATAAGAAAGCTTTACACAAGCACATGGGACCTTATTACCTCTCAAAAATCCAAGCAAACATATTCTATGAAATTAAGTTAAATTAATTTCTCTTGAAATATACCATCAATAAAAGTATCAACAGTGCAAATAGCTTTCTCTAACATAAATACTACATTTTCACCATGATTTCTTTTAGCATGGATCCCAATATGATCATAATTTTAATTTTCTTCTAAGAACATGGTTTGGCTCAGCCAGAAAAACCCTCTGGCAATGTGTCAGGACAGTCTCTCTGCAACTTTGCTGTTAGATGTGCAGCAGAAGTTGTTTTTATGAAGCAAATACAGATTTATGGCCATCTTTTAAAGGAAATGACTGACAAGGTTTTGAGAGAAGCTCTTGTCTCATTTGTTTAGTTTCAATACACTGTCTGTATCCCGACTGTGATATGCTTTAGGCACGTGTAAGTACAATGTGTATCACCATTTAGACAGGATAGAGTGGGAAACAGAATAAACATCAACATCATACGCTGCCCCATCTTTGTTTTCTTGCTTTTCCACATGCAGGCACAACAAGGGGAAAAAAAGAAAATCCCAGCTCCTAATGTTCTCCGAGATTTGTCAATGACAGTTTGCTACGGCTCACATGCGAAGCGGAGCAGCAGAGGAGACAACTGCAGAGAGCAAATCAGGAGTGTGAAGCCGCAGAGAGCAAAGCCACAGGGACAGAACAATCTCTAAGCTGACGAGGAGAAGAGGAAACCAATTAAACAGGGAGCAAGGAGAGGGAGAAGGAAGCTACAGTAAGGTAGCACAAACCTTTTTTCTTCCATATTTTTGATGAACAATGGAAACTGAATATGTATTGTCTTTTAAATTGCAAAAATACAGAATAGTGTGAAGCTGCATCACAAAACAGAAACACAAACATTTTTTTATTAGCAAAGTATACTCTTCAAATCAAACAAAGGCCTATGTTTAAAGTTAAGGTTCTAATTTTATATACTGTTTTCTGAAGGCTTGGAAAACAAAACAAAAAAAAATACAGAAGCTATTTTTCTACTGCTGAAAGTAAAAGTTCCATGAACCATTCTCCTTCACTTGTACATCTTCTCGCCTTCCTTCCTCCTCAAACTGGAAGTGCCTTTTACAAGGATAGAGTGATTGGATAGATCTACTCCTCCAGGGCTGGTGGGGGGTGCGTGGATTGCTGTATGCCATTATGTACATGAAATTTTTAATCCTTAAACATCACTTGGGATGCCGTTTTGCATCTGATGCAATGAGAAGTTACACTGCTTGTAACCATGATGCTTGGTTAGAAGATAGCCCAGGACAGTGTGATGCAGAAATGGATCCTTTCAAGTCTCATACTGCTAGTACCAATTTTATCCTGTGAGATACTGTGAACAGCTGTTCAGGACAAAAACCAGATAGGACAAGGGATATCCTACAACTACCATACAGGGAAAATGACAATACATCTCCCATGACTTTGAGGCGGCTCTTGCTCTGGAAAAGATAGTAAAAAGAAGTGGTTCATGTCTCCACAAAGTCCTAGCTATGTTTAGTCAATGGTTCCTAATGATTCTTTCCAAGTCTTTGCCTAATTAAGGACTTGTATTTGATGAGCAGATGGAAAAATTAATCCAAATTCAGGGTCCAAACGTTCTGAGACAGCTAATATTAGCAACAATAATTACTGCAGCATGGTTACTAATACACAATGAACAATTATTCACTCACTATATGTCTATTGCTGTTTTTGAAGTCTGTGAAATTTTCAGTACGTATTTAATATTGGGTGGGGTTCTAATTATTAACCAACTCTTGGTTGTTGCTTTTTCTGAAAATGGATGAGTATTCTCATCTGACATCCCATGTTTTAAAGGAACACATTTACATCTTCTGCACATAACATGAACCAACTTCTGATGCCATCATTCACAACTATAATTACAAAAATCACTTTGCATAAGTCATAAAATTCCTCATATCACTGAACATTCCTGTTAATAAACTCATTTATTAGAAGTCCGTGAAAAGCAAACATGGCCTAGGAAATTTCTATATATTCTCCAGCAAAAATTCAGGGAAAAGTAACTTCAGGACTACTTCCAGATGTTAAAAGCAGCATATTCAAAGTGGAAATATTACGCAAAGATATGAGTGTGCTTGTTATGAGCTGCTGGCAGCATGTGGCAGTTTCCTTTAGAGAATTTTTGGGTGTCTGCCAGCGGCAGTCATAACTGCTGCCTTTAAAAAGTAATGTGTTTTAATTTTGTTCCTCTTGTACTGTAGAGTTGCAACGTTATACAAAATTGTGACCTGTATATGGTAGATCCTTCACTTAATAAAGAAAACATTGTGGGAATGATACCTAAAATGAGATACTGGGAAAGCGGTATTTCCTGAGTTTCTCAAAATGGGATAACTAGAAACGGTGGTGTTCTCACAAGGTGCTTAATGTATGACCAAAAAGAAAAAGATTAGAGGATTTCCAAAAGCACCTCCATTAGAGCCAGGTACAGACTTCAAAAGCATAGCTCTTTAAATTTAGCCAGAGAGGCAGGCAAAGACATCTCAGAATCCTCCTTTGTATCACAGGCAAGATCCTCACAGCTGAAGTGCCTCAGAGCTTTGCCCTGCTTCTGTCTTCTCTATCATTTCCTCCTGTTCATCATCTCTTCTCTAGCAGTGTGTTTTGTTTGGTTTTATTTTTTCCGCAGAAGCAGCTTTGTGCCAAAAGGCTGTGAACTAATATGTCTTTGTGAACTCAAGCTTGGACAATTTTGAAAATGTATATGAAATTTAGCTAAGTACTTTGTTAATTTCAGTTGTGGAAAAAAAAGGGGAAAAATATGAAGATTTTATACATAAGCTATACATTTGCTTTGTTCTTGTCTCTGGCTTTTCAGTGTACACATGAGACGGAAATTAAGATGCAAGACCACTTCTCTGTTTGGAAATTAAAAATCAAAACAGCTTATCACAAAATTTGATACATTCAGTCCAAGTCTCTAAATTGAAGAGATCCAGCCACCTCACTTCAGACACATTGTATGGCAGTGCCTAGGAGGAAATCTATGGGCAGATCTGAGTAGCTGACCTGAGTGGTCCCTTTCTAGCCTTACTTTCTAACTATGTCCTGAATTTATTATTTTAGAGAATGAGGCACCTCCTCTTCCTCCCTTCCTCCAAATGATTTATCTGCTAAATCTGAGGATTAATCAGAAAAGGGATTATTGGTTTAGTTTTGCCTTTTCACGTGATACGAGGAGACAAGATTTAATACATGTAAAGAGGCCCTTGGCAAGCCAGAGAACAGTACTCTGCAGTCCCTAACTGGTGCAAAATCAGATCACATTATCTGTTCAGGCAGCTAGCTCATTCAACAGAACACCAGTCTGCAGACAGCTTTCCAAATTTAGCTGAGAGATAAACAGCAAGCAAGAATATCCTGAAAATGAGGTGCATATAATAAAATAGCAATCAAAAATGCAGCACATTGGGATTCACCTTACAATTCTGACCACTTCTAGCACAGAAGGAGAAAGGCAACAGAAGTAGCAGGGATGGTAGTAGGAAGACCAAACAGCAAACCTCCTTCCCTCCAGGTTTTGATTTAACCTACATTTTTTAAGACACTTTTGTTATGCTGCTGCTGCTTGATAACCACAGCATGATTTTTTTTCCCCCCATTTTATACAGTTACTGAATATCAACAACAAGAGTTGTTCCACTTGGTAGGACAGTTTTCGAAACAACTGATACTTGACCTTTACTGTAAAGAGTTCTATTTGCCACAGATGGCTACAGAGCAAGTAACCTTTGATTTTCAGTACCAGCAACCTGGCCTGAATGAATTGCATGAAACTAAATCACATTTCATCAGATTTATCACATACACAGTGAATCCAAGAATGATTAAGCCTGACAGTCATAAACATTTCTGGAGTCTGACTGATTTTCCTGTGATACGAACAATAGTTCTTTTATTATCTACAAGAATCCTTATTACTAATAGTGATTAATTTCAGATGTTTCATGTGGTGTTAACCACAACCTGTTCCACATATCTTCAGACCAGATTTCTATGCTAAGTTTCAACATTCTGTGAAATATTTTTAATTCAAAGGAAGTCACTCTTGAATTCAAGCTCTAATTATCTGTTACTCCTATTAAATCCCTTTAACAATACATTTAAATGTTGACATACATATTTGCATAGGATTGACCTATACTGCTCTGATTTTCACAGTTCTGAATTTTTTAAAGTAAAATAAATCCACTTATAGCTTTTTTGCTTCCTCATGTAAAATTTGTCCAATTTGTCTCTGACCAGGGACTTCTTCACCCTATTATTTCCTAACATTCAGCTACCTCATGTCACTGGACATAACACCTAGAGGTTCAACAGTGATTAACTCTCTGTTTTAGTGGCTAGACATAAAAAAAGTGTCAGGTGCTTATACAAGTAACTTGGAGGCACCTGGTCACTGGGGTGGAATCCAAAACCCTGTATTAGGCATCAAGGCTTCACAGAGCGCACAGGAAATTAGGTATCTCAGAATAGCATCCATAAATACAGACCTGCTGACTGGGAAGTTGCACGATCTGTAAAAGGACTGGCTCCTACTTAGTATTAATAACAGGAGCGCAAGGCAAATGGTAAGCGCCCCTTATTACCATGCTGCCACTGAAAGGGTTAAATTTAGGAAGGAAAAAATAGAGGATTACTCACAGTCCCTAACCTTACCATTTAGCCAGCTAGTTTTCCTAAGGCTTCCTCTATACATCTTCCTCTACATACTGACCTCCAGACTACGTAATTTAAATGAATTGTATGCTTAAAGGGAAGGTGGTCTAAAGGTGTAGAGAAATAAGCCTACAGAAAGTTCTGATGAAAATGGGAAATCTGTTGCAGCCCATAATTTATTAGAACAACAGAGACACACAACAGCTCTCCCTTCATGCTTCAGAGTAGGCTGTTTCATTTCCTATGGTCTATTGTAACAATTCTCTGGGCTGCAAGAGGCCATCATCACTGACCACATTTTGCTAACGTACCCTGAGACATCTGTAGCACACATTCCTGAACTCCATTAAGAAAGATTTTGTCTAATGTTTTGAGCACAACTGTTTGGGCTTCTTGGGAGGCTGCCTGTTATTTCTGGGATATGGCAAGAGAAAGCAGACAAAAGGGTATTTATTGTAAAGTCCTTCCACACTGCTCTGAGACTATGCAAAACCCTGCATGTATCTTCAAGCTTGGCAAGCGGTTTTGAAGCAGCTCTGAAGAACCATTAGGGAAACTGTTTATATCAATCTGACTTGGTTTTGATTCTCTGATAGTCTGTTGTTTCATGGAGGTATATTGTGATGCATTCCAAGGACTCAGCACTTCCTAGTCCTAATTTAATTACTGGAAGACCAGATTTCATCTGTAGGTCCTTGAAGAATATTTTGATGTATCTGAGGTACACAAACAGTACACTATCATATTGTGACTATACTGAATTGAATATACTGAATGTCCTAATGATAAAAAAACTTACACAGCCTAGGAGGTCGGGAACCAGAGCTCCCAATTCAGGAAGACAGCCTTAACTTCCAGGCAAATGCCTGTTCTGTGTGAGAGCTCCTGCCACGGTTCTTGCTGATGCTAGGACTGCAAAACAAGGGTCCAGAACCAAGGCCAGCAAGATGAATCTTGGTACAAAGGCACAGTAAGAATTTAGGGCACAGAAAGAATTTAGGGCACTTAGTTGAAAGAAGGTTAGTTCAGTGGTTTTGTATGGCTATGTGGCCACATGATTCCAGCAGCCCACGCACCAGTGCTGGAACTATCAGACCACCCCTTCCCAGCTGGCTGGTCTCACCAGACTTGTGCTGCACTCACCCTTGTTCCACCTGAGAGGTTCTTGCACTTGTGGCTGCAGAGTAACACAGCTTCCGTGGGCATGATGCTGAGCGTCCCACTGACAGCTGCTGGCAGTCTGCTGACTAGGTTATTCATTTGGGGTGACACAGCTGTGGATCCAAGCTTAGAAGAATCAAGACCTCAAATCTCCTATTCTAACATTTAGACTACTAAATAACAGCCTGTCATCTCAGAAGATAACTGAGTCCTGAATAATTCTGAGAAACAGAGTCACATGTGTGCACAGAAATGTATGTAACATTGCCTACCAGCTGTCTTAAGACTTCCACGCCAGCACGCAGATGCATCAAACCACTTTATAGAGCAAGATCACTTGTGAAACTAATCTTGAGACTTGGGCTCTTGGTTTAAGCACTTGCCCACCTGAAGATCTATACAAATATGCATCGATTGTTCATATGGAGAATTTGGACAATTTAACTAAAAGATTGCATTGGATTACAGCTAGAAACAGCTGACCAATTATAAGGTATATGCGAGGAAGCTTAGGTGCACACCTTGGTGATGTTAGCTCTTTTCAGACGTTCTTTCTCTGTTCTAAGACAGGCAATAATGCTGGCAACTCCAGCTCAAGCTTTATGGCATGGAGCAAGCAGGAAGGAGAGGAGGAAACACAACAGATTGTCAGAGGCCACTAGGACCGACGTTGTTCAAAGAAAGACCAGCAGTATTTCATAACGGAAATGGATATTTCTTTAGGACAGTATATGCCTAATACTTTTTTTTGAGCTATTTATTCTTGTTTTGCCGATTTTTCCTGATGGTGGGCCTGACTTTGCTTTTATAATCAATAAATCAGAGCAATGTGCTAGTGAAAAATCAGTTATGAATTATCAGCAAAATTTTAAAAGCTCAGCTCTATCCATGCCTTTACTAGATCAAAAATAGAGTGGATGATTATATATATAGATATATGTTATACCCACTCTATAAACAGGCATTGCTAAGCTTTTTACACTAGAGGGCACTTTGCTTATTCCCTTACATTTCATGGAAATGGTGCACTATAACCTGTATGGAGTTTTCTGCAGTATTTGAACTCCAGAAGCTTTTACTGTTGTTGGTTTTTTTGCAGTAAGTACATTAATGTGAATATCAGTTTCAGTCAGTACATATCTGAGATAACTCTGTAGATCTTAAATCACAGGAGGAAAAAATAGGACAGATGCCCAGTTTAAATCCTTTCGGTCACCTTCAGGGTAGAAGCCATTGAAACTGATCTATAATTTTATCTATGTTTGTGCTTATATTTCTATGCCAGTATATACTGGCTGGAAGTAAAAAAAAAAATGACAGCATCTCAAATATTTTGTTACAGAAAATTTAAATCATTATTTAATATAACCTAAAAGGGCTTAGTTTATATTTTTCAGAGTACAGATGCCATCAGGCTCAGAAGATCGATTTCTGTATATTACATTGAGAGTAGATCAACACGTACAAACACATACAAGATATTTTACTCTGTTTACTATCTCCTGCAAAAAGACATGTATGTTGCTCTCTACAGATAAGTGTGCATACAAGGAGCAAGTTATACCACATAGCAATTCCACTACTACCATTTCGTATGCTGCCTTTTTACGTACCAGATATAAACAAGGCAAGTATCAAAGTCAGACTAATTAAAACTATGTGCATATCCTCACTCATTTCCTGGATGAGAATTATTTTAAGACAGTCTGCTCTCTATGCAATAGCTCCTACAGTAAGTGGTCTTCTTGGGAAATCAGAGGTTCTGTGCATTGACCAATGTCCCCCTGTTTTTCAGCCTCAGGGGCCTGACTATGTGGAGTAGAAACAGCCAGAGAAACCTAACAAAACAGACACCCTACCAGATTCTCCCCTTGGCATGGCAGGTTCCACACTTTAAAATGTTAGAACTGTGCTGTTCTTCCTTGAGTTCATAGGAGATAAAACCAAAGAAAGATTCTTTCTTGCCCTGTTTCCATCATATTAGGCCATCTTCTCATCTTCCTCCCTATTGTTCAAATACTGCTTTGCAATATGAGGATAAGAATAAAAACCCGAGGAGCTAACGATTCAATCATACACCAAAGGAAGGACGTCCTGCAGAAGTGAAGACACTTGCAGGGTTATGCAGTCTTCCACTGAAAGCCATTGTTGCCTGGCATACATGCCCTATGGCAAGGTTTTGACCTACTTGAGAACAGGCATTATGCCATCCAAACAGATGGGCAAAAGCGTAGACAGTCAGGAGACCATGTTTGTATATCAAGCATGGATGACGAGGGCATGATTCTCAGCTGAGAACATTTAAATAATTGTTCATTCAGAGCTTATGTTCCTGTCACAGAAAGTAATGTGTCACCATTAATCAAGCTTGGAGTTCAATGCCCTTTAGGGAAGGCACTGTAATGTAAGGTGGATATAATCACCTACACAGAATTCTGGGAACGATTGGTCAAAAAATTACAAAAATGGTTGACTTCCAGTCCCACCTCTGCTACTAACTTCATAAAAGTGACATTGAGTTCAGCCACGCTGCTTCATTCCCTCTCTTGTTTTACCGACACAAACTTACACATTATACAAGCAACACAGTGTGTATAAATCAACACGTGCAAAGCATCTACAACAGAAATGGGTACAAATCACTATAGCTGCTTTATCATTTGAACCCCTTATGTGAAATTTTGGCGCAACAGATACAAAGCTCCATTTGTGAGCAGGACAAATTTCACAGGGCTAGACCTCATATTGTTTGCCTTCAGTATCATGGGGATTTTATTTTTTTGAAGATTAAAACAGTTAATCTCTGAGCAGAAGTGGATAGAATTGCAAATGCTTCCACTTTGTCATTCACAATTTCACATGGTTCATTGATTTTCAACATGATCAGCATGCAAAATATAGACGAGTGGGTACAACAAATGATTCCAGACTAATGCAAATATTAATAATAGTCACTATTTATGTACTAATTTGTGCGAAAACTGTTTTGGACAAGAAGCAAATAGAAAAGACATATGTTGTGTGCATATTTTTGCAAACCAGAAATATTAAACAGGATATAAAAAAAACAGGTACTATACAGAAATACTATACAGAAACAAGTAGATGTATTAAAATTGGTCCTAAATGCTCAGGGCAAATGTCAGCTTTTAGAAATAATGCCCAGGTTGTTATTAGAAAATAGAAGCCAAATTTCCTTACCAGTGTTTGTAGACATGCAGCGCTCAACTCAAGACACAGCTATCCACAAATTAAGACCTAAGCCTGAATTTCAAAAAAATATCTACTGATTTAGGACACCTAGTCTGAGAACCCTTTCCTATGTGAGTTGCTTCAGGTAGTTCGTTAGCAATGTCTGAAAGTTAAATCTAGTTGGTTTGCTAGTCTCAGTAGCTCGAATGGGACTATTTACACAGTAGGTGCTGTGCAGACTTACTCAGCTATTTTAGCACACTTACAAGCAATCAACTTTTTGAAGAACTGCTCGTGTACTACTAATCTCATTTCCTGCCACTTAGGTGCTGATGGAAAGGATATTATCCAAATCCACTGCAAGTTGTTCTGAAATCCATTTAAACTGTACTGGGATAAAGTCAGTTCCCAAAAGCACTTCTCAGAAAAGCTACAATATGTTAAATTGGTAATCAGAGTAATTACCTGTTCAAATAAACTGTGCATTAGGAGTTAAGTTTCAAGAATATATACAGTATTGATTTTAAAATTAATGTTGTATGATATTTTAAAACAAATATGTTGTACAGTCTAAGACCATTACTAAGAAACCAACCTACTTACCAACTGATAGCATTGTAGCATTTTCAACATTTAGTCAAGCTTAAGTAATTTCAGGGAAAGGAGTCATCCTTCAAATATATGACATGTCTTTATTATCCAATTCACAAAGGTTTCAATGCAACAAAGCAGCAATGAGCCTTTATGATGATTAAAATGTCACAAGAAAATCTAATCAGTCATACTGCGAATTTTCCCAAAATCATAACCACCACTGTTGTAGTCTTACAATTCACTGTCAATGACAGAGAAGGTCCAATATGGAGGGCATGCCGTTATTTCTTCTGTGTAATTTATATAGTTAGGAGTCCTTAGGGCATCGTTAAAAGTAAGGTACATAGGGAGAAGTACAGCTGCAACTATTGGAAATATCAGAAGATCACTCAGCTGTCGCACAAACAGGAATGTAGCCTTGCAAACAGTGCAAGCCATCAGAGGCAGCAAACTATTGCTCTCCCCCATTACCTTCAGCAGTGGATGACGTCTTTCTCAGGGCATTGCTCTAAGCGCATTTCCTGTTGAATGAGTTGTTCTTTTTCTCTTTCCCCCCCTGAGGCACACAATGCCCCCTGCATTTCCCCTGAGGTAATGGGGCTGTGCTTCTCGCAGTTTGGGTCTGTGTCTTACAGGCACAGCCTTCCTTTCTCTTCATATCTATGTGCAGTTAGGCAGTAGGAATGCAAATATAACTGCATTTTACTATCTCCATTCTCCTGAGATGATCAGTTATAAAAATAAGACTGTTGGTTTAGCCAGTAAAGCAATAATAACACAAGTCCTTTACAAAAACAAAAGCAAGAGTCGGGAGCATGTAAAGGAAGTAATCAAAAATTTCCTCGAGTTGGGCATATTTTCTTTTTTGATTATTGTTTCTAACATTGCCTTATTCCGTACTTGGGTATTGCAATTACTTTAGTAATGACAGGAGGCTTCAAGCTGTTCCTAAATTCTTGGCATAGAAAAATAATTGCACTTTTTTAAAAAGTACAGATCTCATAAATAATCTTAAATTGTTTTTAATAAATGACGTGCCTCTGTGACTATGGTATAAATTCCCCTTATATGTATGTATTGATAAACAAATTCGGATTCAGGAAGATCATACATAAGTAGGAATATTTTTCATTTCTGTACAAAATGAAATACATACTAGCTCCCACTGGGAAGTCGGATAACTGGAAAACTAAAGATTATTGAAACTGTTCTTCATGCATAACATATAAAGTATTTACATTTCTTTCTAAATGCACATTAAAATGACTTTTTTTAAAGAGAAATGCCAGTCAAATTACTAGCTTGAAGCAAGAACATCATTTTTATCATGTATCATTAGCAGCTTCATAGAGCGCATGGCTTTGGCTCATCACATTTGAGAACAAATCTCTCTCTAAGATATGAAAAATATCAAAATAAAAAAGCTGTAATTATTTTTTAACAAATAAGGATCACAGTTGAAGCACATGAACCCAACCTTCCATGTTAACTGAAAAACACCTGAAGTTTCAGCACACACCGAAAAACATGGAGAGGATCTGCAAAGGGCCTCCTCCCCTACCATCTTCTCTGGGGCTAATATGATGGACTGCCTTAGAGATTTTCTGAAACTGCCAACGCGTGGCTGCTGCTGACAGGAGCTAACATTCCAGACTCACTGCAGGAATTATTGTAGTCTGTGTCCTTAGAGGATCTTCCACACTGAGTATCTCACGCTGCCCTCTTGCATTCACTTCAGAACTGTACTGCTTCCCTGGGACAAAGCACAGTGCTCCTAATATATGGAATATTTTATTCCAGACAGTTTAGTAACTTAAATATTCCCCCCTTTCCTAATGCTGTGCATGATTTAGCTGACAGATGCCACAGTGCATGTAGCTGGCCTGAGATGATTACAGAAAAGTATTATGAATTATAGCAGGATTCCGTATTTTGGAGGGCTTATGCAAACCTCAAGATCTTCATAACTGTTAAGAGTTTCCTGTGTAAGACATTAAACTTGGCTATTTATTTTATATTTTCATACAAATATATTCACTAACTTAAACTCCTTATCTACTGTATATTGCAAGTAAACAGTCCTTGGGTGGTGGTGTTTATGCTTTTTAATTAATTATTTTCAGATGAAAGCTCTTAAGCAACATGTTTGTAAAAACTGCCTTCCTTTCAGTGGAATGATAGCTCAGGGCATTAAACTTCTAAATTAAATCTTCAACTTTGTCCTTTTGATAAGATATACAAAATGGTATCGTCACCAAAGATTCTGTAAAATGAGCAACTGTTTTTCCTCTAATGTGTTTAAAGAATATTTCCCAAGAAAGACTAAAATACATAATTGTTTACAAAACTTCTGGTTGGAATTAAACTATCGTACTAGAAAAGGAGAAAGCTCAAAGTTCAAAGGATGGGTTACCGGCTTTCTTTCCATCTGGAGTTTAGGGGACTAACACTTGCTGATCCTTAAATCTCTTCTCTAATATCTACGCTTGAATTCCTCTAAAGGGTGAACAAGTTTTTGTTACATACAGTGAAGATTTTATACAATTAAGTTTTAACAATATGGAGATCAGGAGACAGTACTTACATCTGATATTTTCCTGGTTGGATAACACCAACATGGAAGAATACCCAGTTACATCCTATGTATAGCTAATGCCTTCAAAGGGCATCTAATTTTTCAATTAATTTCTGCTAAGCTCCAAGTCCTGGAAGATGGTTGCATCCCCTATCCTGCAAATGTGAATGCTATACACTGCCGTATTTAGATGTAAAGATACAGCTAAATTATTCTGGTATGTCTAGCACTCATAATAATTGCAGAAACCTCTAATGTTTTCAGTTGGAAGGGATCTTTAAAGATCATCTAGTTCCAAGCCCCTTGCCACGAGGAGGGACACCTTCCATTAGACCAGGTTGCTCAAAGTCCCATCCAGCCTGGCCTTGAACACTTCCAGGGATGAGGCACTCACAAATTCTTTGGACAAGCTGTTCCAGTGTCTCACCAGCCTCATGATGAAAAATTTCTTCCATATATTCAATCTAAATCTACCTTCTTTAAAACCATTGCCCCTTGTCCTGTCACTACAGGCCTTGGTAAAAAGCCTCTCTCCATCTTTCTTAGAAGCCCTCTTTATATATTGAAAAGCTGCAATAAGGTCTCCATACAGCCTTCTCTGAAGGCTGAACAGCCCCAAGTCTCTCAGTAATCTACAGGGCTATTCAGTCATTCAAGCCCTCTTAATTTCTTACAGACATGATATGTCTCTCTTTCCCTTTGAGCATTTTGTGTACTACTGGAGAGAGGAATGTACGAAAATGGAACATAAAGATCCATGCTTCAGCTTCTTCTTACTCTGCTCAGTGATTAGTACCGGTGAATTACTGGGGGTTTTTAAGGTCTCCTATTGCCTACATGTTGTTTGATTTTTTAATTCACATCAGTCACCTTTCACTGATGACAGGAAATGAGAAATTACATATAACCCTGAAAAACATTCACTGTTTGTGTGTGCTCCTTTCACAGTGACAGAACACTCACAAGGATCCAGTGCTGCTACTTGCAGGTGACTTAATCCTTTCATGGAGTCTCCTGGAAGTGACACAACCAGAGCAACTCTCCACATCCCTATCCTCTTGACACTTTATCCAGAATGCAATTTCCCCATCACATCCTCTCTTCCCAGTCACCTCCTTTCATTTGTCTCCCTCCTACCTCCCTTTTCCTTCTGCTGATATAAAAGCATTTGGACATAAGGAAACCTCCTAAAATTATAATCTTGTGCTTATTCAACATGTATTTCTGTATTGAATCCATACCCTGCCTCCAAAAAAAAAAAAGGTGCCACAAGAGGGGAATTAATCTGCAACAGAATGTCAGATGATTGAATCAGTGGTGCAAGAATAATCAGGATGAAGGGGAGAATTTGACAAGGCAGAAATTGCTGTTATCCCTTTGGACATGGGTTCACATAAGGGAATAGACTGATGAGCACAGAGCAGCTCATGAGCTTCTTGTGTTAGTATCACTGTGAAAAATCCATTTTTCCTCTTTGGCTGCAGGCTGTTTACTTTGCATACCCTTCTCTAGTTGGACAGTCAGAGTCCTAATCCTTTTTCAGACTCCTTTTAGACTAAACTTCATTCAGTAGTTAAACTCCTTGTACAGCTCTGAGAGAAATGGCAGTTAACTGTAACAGCAGAAATGCCAGTGTAATTCAAATAACCTTAGCAGTTCCTTTAACTTGCAGCAGACTTAGCTGTTAACTCATGAACTTTACACAATTTTAGAGTGCTGTGATTATTTTGGGTGAAATTCGCTCATATTGGGAGCTTAAAATAACACTAATATCTCTCCATTAATACCTCCCCTTGGGCAAATGCCCAATGTATTTTTTTATTTGTTTCAAAATACAGCCATGACTCCCCGAAGGTTTATTTTACAGGTAACTCTACTGCTTGCAATGTACAGAATGGGCACAGATTAAGACAGATAGTTGCAAGAAGAGAGGTTTGTTTAAGCTAGAATGAGACTTTTCTACACCATCACAACACACATTAGTATGGCAGAATAATTAAGGACAAAGAGACAGAAAACAAAGAGCAGTGTTTGCAGATGAATGCACAAAGTATACCTCACACTCCATAGTTGCAAAAGCATGCACTACATGTGTAGAGAATAGTGTTATTTACACAAGCTGTGTAACCAAAGCACTGATTCAGAAGTGAGGCTACTGCAAAGTTTAGAATACAGCTGTTGATCACTTAAGTGCAAATAAATAATTTCAGTGCAGAAAAATGCAAAGAGCTTGTCTGATGGAGTGACAAAGGTAAAATAAATTGTGAACGTATGTCACATGCCATTGTGCAGATACAAAAGCAGCGGCAATGTAGCCCTAGAAGATTAAAAATGTGTATTTTTTTCATTCTCCATTTAAGTATAAGAGTTTTTTGTAAGACTTTCTGAGGGATATTCTTCTTTCCAAAAATGCTGGTTTGTGAAAACAAAACCTTTTTATATGAACATAGATTTTTAACATTTACTTCATTTGAAATTTGAGCAGAAATGTCACGCAGCACTTACTGTTGAAATATTCCATTAACATTTTTCCAAACTAAACATCTTGGATTTCTGCAAACAAAATTCAAAATATATTTCAGATAAATTTTTAAGTGTGATAAATTCAAATATATTATTTTTAAAATTGAGCATTTTAACTGACGAGCACTGAAGTACTTCTGTAAGTGTAGATTTGCAAGAAAGGTTAAGATTTTAGTCCCTCAAATGTTCAGCTCACAAGAATGTTCAGATCACAAACTTTTCTGTCTGTCAGTGATGTTCTACTTCCTGCACAAGTCTCCTCTTCAGGATTTTCCCATCAAAACACAAGGTTACTAAACGGAAGAGTAAAGGTAAGTTTAACAGCACTATAAATTTCTATTATGAACTCAGGAAATTGAAATAAAAAGCAGTTCTTTTCTATATAACTCAGCTTCCTTAAACCAGTCTCAGAGATCCTTTCGGAGGCAGCAGGGTGTTAAAACAAAAAGTCTAAGGACAAATAAACTGCTTTAGTACTCCCTGCCTATTGTAAAACTGTGTAGATGCATTGAGTAACATATATTCATTCGTATTATGGCAGTGATGGAATTCTTGTTTTTCAGATAGCTATACCTAAATTTTATATTGAATGTATTAATTGTTAATAATAGGAAGAAAGCCAATGAAGGCCTTAGAAGTCGCAAAGCTAAACCAGATGTGTTTCATTATTATATTTGTCAACACAGAAAGAACATTTGATTTATCTTTACGCAGCATGGCAAGTCTAGAGATGGTACTTTTATGCTACTTAAAAGACAAATTCAAGTAAGTTTTTAGGCTGTGAACACATGTAGTTTGATCATCCTTGGTATGTACTACTAAGTTATCACTTGATATTTACCCATCCTTACATTCATTCCAAATACTGTATTTGATTATAGATACAATAGAGAAAATGAATGAGTTACGTGCTAGTGGATTTTGAGACATGCTATGATCATTTGCATTTCATCATCGCTTTCTAATTATAGACACAAAGTGGGGGGTGGAGGGAAAGGAGAAAGCAATTTTCTCTGACAATCTCTTTTAGAGAATGCTTAAGACATTCCATATTTAAGATAAAGTATCCTTGTTTTCGCAGTTTCCTGTAAATGCATATCACATGGTCCTTGCAGTTTCCACAGAAACACTGTTCTCTCAGACTGTCTTTCTGAAAAGGACAGAAAGATTAAGCATATGGTATAGTTAAAATTAACAATACAGACCAAAGTTTGCAGGCACTCTGCCTACTACTTTTAAAGAGAATCTTAAATCACTGTGCATCCTCATGTCAGTGGGACAGCATCCTCTTGGAGCTGTCAAGAGTTTGGAAGTTCCAAATTCACTAGCTTTATTCACATTCTTCAGGTTTCACCAACAGACATGAGCTACTCGTCAAACATAAATCCCCCCTTCAACACCCCTGTCAACCTATCATTACCTACACTTCGTAGGAGTGTTTCTGAATTACCTGAACTCCTCTTGAATTACTGGTATGAAAGCAGGACCCAGGTTTCTGTGACAGTGTACAAACAGCAGTTCATATCTACCAGGTTACCAGGTAGGAAGCATCTGGGTTTCCTAGTAGGTATTTATGATTTTGGTATATATATTGCATTTATTTCTAACACTTTACCTCTTCAAGTGTTTTGATGAAAATACTGGCTGTCATTTGCTTATTGGATGCTAATTTTGTTGTATTTTGGCTACAGCTGGCTTTCAAGCAAAGGATCAGAAATTTAATTTCAGTAGAAGCTGCTTACCCCAACAGCACTTCCCCATTTTTATAAAAATGTATATTATTATCTCTAACTATATCATAAAATGTGATGTCTTTCTCTGTAGCGAAAAGCAGAATTTTTTATTTACCTGAATGCTACAATTCAGATTGTCTAATAAAATCGCAGTTATGAAGACACCATGTAGTATTTAGGTATCTAGTCAAACTAAAAAAACCCATCTGTCTTTTTCTAAAATATATTATTTCAGCAGGAACTAACTTGGATACAAATTTCTGCTTGGAAACTATGCTTAAAAGTCTTTCAGGGCACAAAAGAGTTTTCTTGTTTTTTAACTTATATATGAATTGGACTGCTTGTAAACTTCTGTTCTTCTACAGCGGCAATTTCCTCTATGGCTAGTCACCAACTGCAGTTAAATCTAGTCTAACACTTTTTTTCAAAACCAGTAAAGTTCATTGGATAAAATCCCAGAACTCTAAATAAGGTTGGCAGAACTTTTGAGATGTTGTGTTAAACCTTCTTTACATGAACTAGTCAGTGCCACAGCTTCTGAAGTGACAAAGATATTGTTAAAAATTAGAGTTCCGATTTCTTTCTAAATAATTGTTTTCAAAATATTGGTTGCCTCACTGAGGATCAGAACACGCTGCCACCATAACTTAATCATACATAGGGTTACCTTTTGGCAGTTCTTATGCAGGGGCATATTTGCTTACCACAAAGTGATGTTCTTTCACTTCAACAAAATTCAGTACAATGAATACTTCACATAAATCCTGGATAGTTCAGATGTAAGAATAAGTGTGTGTGTCTCTATGTGCGTGTGTGTATGTGTGAAGTGGATACATTTGCCACTAGCTCCAGTACTGCAGTCTTTTAAAGAAGCAAGCACTACCTTTCGAAAAACACAGTAGAAATCTACATTTTCAGAATTTCAACTGCAGCACATTACTTGTTTGTTCATAATTGAAAGTATCTACTGGGGAAGAAGTGAGAGAGAAATATTGTTCCCCATTATCCTCTTCTGCGCTGGAGGAAAATCGTTGCTACAAACTGGGAAAGCATTGCTCGCAAGTTAAAGCAGAAAAATATTAACATCTTAAGTAATTTACTATATGTGTATTCACACTGAGTGTGATTTTAGAATTAACACATTAGAAGGAATTTTGACAGAGCTACAGAAGTCACCCTCAGGTATAAAGATCATTGGTTATGATAAAGGAAAACATAAGGCACAGGCAAAGAGATCTATCAACTTTATAAAAGGAGAAACAAAATGCTTCCTTCAGCTGTACTAGGTTTGCAGGATAAGTCTCATATAGGATGGCAGAAGAGAATTTGGAAATATTCTTTCTGGTTCCACTCAGAAACTAATAACAGCCCAGAAAAATCAAGTTAATATAAAATAGCTTAAATTAATACTCTTTAAACCAGCTCCAAGGCTATTTAATACACTAATTTTAATACATAGCATTTAGTTGCTATCTGAATCTTAAAATAACTTATGTTATTATTTTTTAAATAGAAAATGGGGCCCGCACAGAGCAAGGAGCAATTTCAGAAGCTTACGTCCTATTTACTAAATAATGATGTGTTGAAGAGGTCACCAAGTTTTCTATGTGATTATTGCAATTGTAATGCTTACAACTGGGATTTCTGATGTGGTAATAATTTTAACACTTCTATAAAACAAAAAAATTACATGACGCCCTTGTTTAAAAATCAATCACCTTTGTGTCACAGTAAACATGTAAGCATCACATGCTGTACAAGATACAGATTTATTTTCTTTAACAAGCTTGTGTGTGCAGAATTCACATAATTCTTACAACTGATTTAAAAGATTTCAAAACACTGAATTACCACTTGTGACACTGAAAAATGGACTGCACTTACTTAGGGAGGGCGCCTTTCAGACCCCAGTGCACATCCAGAGGGATTCACAGAGATTATGGATGGGAATAGAAATTGATCTGTTCTGATGGAAATGTTCATTTGTGAAACCTATATGTCAAATACATGTCAAATACATAAACATTTCTTTCATTTGGCTAAACAAACAAACAAAAAACCCCAAGCACATTACAACTTTTGGGGCAAAATACTCTGTTTTGAAAGAAAGAGTATATGGAGGAACACACAGTTCCCATCCTCCTCTTTCCTCTGAAAAGTTACACCTGTTACAAGAAGCAAGTTTCCCAGTTTCCCACAATTCACAGTAATGATATAACCTTTCAAAATAAAAAGCATAAATATAACAGTTGCTTACATGGAAAATACTTTAAATAATAGTTAAACTACCATAACAAAGATTTCTATACCTTATTTGGTCATTTTCATAGAATCTTAGAATGGTCTGGACTGGAAGGGACCTTATAGATCGTCTTATTCCAACCCCCCTGCCATAGGCAGGGACACCTTCCACTAGACCAGGTTGCTCAAAGCCCCATCCAGCCTGGCCTTGAACACTGCCAGGGAAGGGGCATCCACAGCTTCTCTGGGCAACCTGCTCCAGTGCCTCACCACCCTCACAGTAAAGTTGTTCCTTACATCTAATCTAAATCTACCTTCTTTCAGTCTAAAGCCATTCCCTCTTGTCCTATCACTCCATGCCCTTTTAAAAAGTCCTTCTCCAGCTTTCTTGTAGGCCTCCTTCAGGTACTGGAAGGTTGCTATAAGGTCACCCTGGAGCCTGTTCTTCTCCAGGCTGAACAGCCCCAACTCTCTCAGCCTGTCCTCATAGCAGAGTTGCTCCATCTCCCTCTGATCATCTTTGTGGCCCTCCTCTGGACCCCTCCAACAGGTCCATGTCTTTCCTGTGCTGAGGGCTCTAGAGCTGGACGCAGGACTCCAGCTGGGGTCTCACCAGAGCGGAGTAGAGGGGCAGAACCACCTCCCTCAATCTGCTGGGTGTGCAACCATTGGACTTAATAAAGTACCATCTCCTTTTAGCACACCTTTGCTAAAACCGAAAGTTTACAATAAAATGACACTAGCAACTTCACTGAAGGCATAGCACATCAAGACATATGACTGCTTTTTAGTAATTTCTATAACCACAGTCCCTTCTTTTCTTCCTTAGATGCAGTATTTTAACTCTCCTTTGTCTATTCTCTTTCTTTGATATTTGGGTTTCAAATTTTCAAAGCAAAAAGAAAAAAGGTAGTGTAACAATGAGACAAAAGATTTTATTCTGTGTTTTGATTGCTTTTTAACACTGTTTCAACAGTGCAAGATGTTAACTGCAACATCCACAGAATTGAATATTCTGTCTTTTATCCAAATTGTCTCCTTCATTATCTGGAATTTTATGGTTCAATGGCTAAAAATACTGAAGGTCTGTTATATTTACTAGTGGGTAAGTAAGTGGAGGTAATACTCCAAAACAGGCTTAATTTCAGACATAGGAGGAGATAATGGTTAAAACCACATAGTCAACTATGCATTCTCTGCAATAGTTTTTATTTATACTCCTTTTTCAAACTGAATAAATAAGAACTATTATGCAATAGCCCTAAATAGACTAAATCATATTATAAATGCTTTCTCAATTCAAACAGTGCCAAACAATATCCATTTTAGCATTTTTTTTAATATTTCTAACTAATAACAACCTTTCTCATAAACCCACCACGCTCTGTAAAGTGCAGGGCTTTTTTTTTCTCTCATTACTTTCTTTAATACTCTCAGAATTACTAGGAAGTGGAAAAGACCTTATTTGTCTTCAATTAGTTCTTTACACTTACTAACTATGCTAAGAACAGCAGTTACTTCATTCGACGTTTTGCAAAATCAGGCTTTCCACTTCGGGGGAAGGGGGGATAATTAAACTAAAATTCAACATCAGGTCCCTGTTTAAAAGTTATTGGCAGAATATGGAGGACTTTTGGTGAAGAGTACTGCTTTGCCTACAATAACTACACCGTATGTCATCTATTCAGACAGAGGATGGCAAGGAAATGGTATCTGGACTATCACATTTTTAGCCTTGCCTGACTCTGAGTTTGTTGGTATCTTGAATAATTCAAGACGTGACATTTAGTTCACCACTTTAGCTGACAAGGATACAGAGAATTTCTTTGCAATCTCTTCAGTCAGTAAGCAAAAGCTTATGTTTCTGGTTTCTGTTGTTGGACAGTTAAAGTAGAAGAGAATTCTATTTTTGAAGCATTCCTCTGCTAAGTGGCATATTCCAGAGGCAGGCTACTGTTATATCATTTCCTAATTGCTTTTCCCTCTTGTTTGCTTTGGTCAAAATGTGGCACTTCTTTCTGTGGATGCTGTTACATGTAAGGTATCACAGAAAGAAGAGGATGAAAACAAATAATCCTTTCCAGCTGATGATCTCCAATGGATAATAACGCAAGGTTTTTCACAATCAAAGAAATTAGCACTCCTGCAGAGTTTTGCAGACTAGAGAGCAGTGAGCAAATATGTTCTTAAATACTTCCTCATTTGTATAGGAACCATTTATTATAGCCAGGAGGTTGCCCGAGGTGAGAGTTAACTGCATCAACAGAAAGATAATGGATGGGAGGAAAGAGTGATCGACAGGAATAGACCAGTACCTTCATATATAGCTCTGCATTTTGAATGGGGATGTGACAGAAAGGGATTATGAGTGGAGGAAGCAGAAGTGATGGGTTAGCAATGGAAACCCTGCAGCCCTGTGGTAGCAATTAACAAACTAACAGAAGTCATACATATAAAAACGCTGAAAGAGATTTCCTTGAATATGAGGTTGAAAAACTGATAAGGTGTGTCTCACTACTAGATGCTATGATGACACCACAGGTCATATACAGAATTGCAACATTTTACAGTCTTTGTGTCAATGCAATACTCTATCCTCTTTAAAAGAAACAGAGGAGCCTAAATCATGCTGTGAAATAAATTGAATTCTCAATAACATAAAAGGTACCTGGAGGGTTTGAGAGGATGACATGATAGGGAAAAGCCATAAAGCCATCTTGTTTTAATTGTCTGCCTGCAAGCTCTGTAAGGGACAGTTATCCTGCTAACAAGAAGACTCAAGCACTAGAATAAACTGCTGGCTCACACTTCCATTAGTACTTTTCCTCTTTACCTGTGGTTGTACTAGTCCCTTCCTCTGCTCCTTGACATCATTTTAAACCATGCACCAACATGCACATGAATAAGACTATGTGAGGGTCAGTCAGTTTGGAGGGATAGATGGCATTCTTCACTATGAGGAGACCCGGGGATGGATGCTGCTTATCTCACTGGCTGTAAATGTACTGTAACAAACATCGTTATCTGCTTGAAGGCTGCTCCCTCCCCAGGCTCCTCCAACTATGATTCAAGTAAGGGTAAATGATTGTTCCATCTCAAGCACTGTGTCTGTTCTGAGGTTCACCAAGCCAGACACTGGATTTCAGAATCATCCTCTGCGGGAGGCAGTGCCTCTTCCCCCGCCACGGCAGCACTCCTGCTTATGTTTACTGACTGCTGTGATTTGGTGGCAGTGTCTTGATCTGGCCACTACAATGACTCCTCTTCCCATAATCCTTTCTCCAGAAGACAATGACATCAAGGACAGCAGCTTGGGACTGAGTTCAAGCTTACAGTTCAGTTCCTCTGCCTGGATTCACAGTGCATGAACTCTCTACCAGCTGGGATTGTTCCAGCTCATGCAGAGTGAGCAAGCTGAAGTCTGCTTTCAGAAGGTCTCAGCTCCAGAAGCCTTAACTCCTTTTCCTTCACCTCCACCCAGAAAAACATTCTTTGATGAAAACCCATGATCTTGAATAATGGTAATCAGGAAAATTTAAAAAGGAAGTAGCAGTATGAATGGCAGTACTAACCCTAAAGAGGTATACAAGTTTTTCCAGTCTCTAACCTCAGCCTAGATTATTTTTTTTTTTAGCGAGACGTTTCAGAGGTTTTTACTGTGCACTAGATAGATCACTACAGTCTGCCATCTCAGATGAAAGCATTTGTAAAATGAGAAGAAACACTTGTATATGTTTTTGTGACCATGCTTGATTTCACCATAGAACGTGTATTAAAGTCCTACTTTCCCAAATAAATTATGAATTTAAAACTGTAACTTAATTGCTATAAAGCTGTTACTGGTTTTCCTTTTGGTTTAATTCAGGTAAATCTAAATTGTTCCTGGTGTTGTGTTTTCTGGTTTCAGGAATCAATATAATTGAGCTATTCCCCTACATATGGATTAACAGGATGATAACTGAGATATCAATGAAAAGAAGAAATGATCCTTCAAATGCAACGGTCTCTTCAGGTCTCGTGTCTCTGATGTAATGAAAAATATTTTTTTTTCTTTTCAAGCTTTTTTCTACAGTTTACATGCCCTTTCATTTTTCTGTGCCTACTGTACTTCGCATCTGCTACTTAAAATATTTACCCCATTCCTGCACCTTTGAGAAAGTATTTCTACACAAGCATAGCATCTTCAATCCCTTCTGGAAAATTTTCAGGGATGGAAAGCACTATATCTGGATATTAAATATGCCATATTACAGGTAGTTCCAAAATTCCTCTAGCTGTCTTTGCATCTCTGTTTTCTACTGTTTCTCTGTTAGCTGCCGTTCTTTCAAAAGGTCTCCAGTAACTCCTGGAAGACATAACTACAAATCTCACAAGTAGCAGGTGCAAAAAGATAGAAGAAATCAAGTCACAGCCTAGACGTCAGAATCTTCAGGAGTCCTTACTCAAAAGATTTTGGGGTGGACTTCATTAAACCTTTTGTAAACTACCTAAAATTGTTCTTTTATTGAAAACCACAAGCATGTACCAGGTCTAGTTCTGCCTCTCAAATGTCTGTACAGTGCTGATGTGACCTTTGTAACAGAGAACACAATAAAAAATGCGGTGTAGCAGCAGTTACTGCTACAAAGAAATACAGTTTTCCTTCAGCATAAAGGAAGGTTTGCACTCTGTACATCTGAAGACACCACAGACATTCAGGTACAACATGCATTCAAAGCGTTACACAGGGCTCATCTGGTGGAATTCCTGAAAAGAGCCACCGCAGAGAGGACTGAAGTACTCAGAGTAGGCTACAAAACTTGCAATTACAAACAAACTGCTCCTAATTAAGGTTAATTACCAGCCTAAGCCTCATCTTGTGCCTTCTTTCCCTGCTAAAACAATCCTCACTGGTCCTGCACTGAAACTGATTTCTCTCTCACTGGTGTGAGGGGAGGCCCAGGTTTACGTGGCTGGAGCAACAAGCACCAGTCACCCAGGAAAAGGTGGTCCTGTGTGGTTGCATTAAGACCACAGGAGGAGCATTAAAACGAACTGCTCTAAAATACCAACTGTAGTTGGCTATCCAATTAAATATCTTCATCCCAGAAACGTTAATTAGTGTTATTGCATGTTTGCATTCTGAATTAGGTATGCTGAGTACACGTTTAATGTTTTTTTCTCTGACACTCAAAATGCCTACATAACAAAACTTAAGCAAAACGGGAATCAAAACCATTTCTTTTGTCATTACATTCATATAGATAAAGGACAGAAATCTTAATTTAAAAAAAATCTGCATCAGCATTAGCCCAAAACTGCCTTAAATTGGAAAAAAACACAAAAAAAAAAACAAAACTTTTTTTTTTAAATAAGCTTTTGTTTTGATTCAAAATCAGGTTTTTTCATTCATTAAAGGTGAAATATCAAAACTTGAATTTTTGGATGAAAAATCTACAGATTAGTTTCAGTATAGTTTGAATCAAACATCCTCTCATCCACCATTTCACTGTATGCTCATCAAACAAACACAAAAGAAATTCAACATTTAATGAACTCTACTGGATAACGCTTTGCAGTTTATTTTTATTCAAATAATCTTCTCCCTATAACAACGCATTAGGCACATTAAGTTCAGGAACATCACATATCTCTTACCTTTCATACAAAAATAATTTTAACAACAAATATCCTGAGAGCATCCATCCTTTCTTTTTAACTAATAATACTAGCGATAGATAGCGGTCTCTCTGCTTAAGAATTATACCAATTTTATGCCATTAAAGTGGGAATTTAGTGTTCTTGAAATAAAATTTTGTTTTTTACTAGATAGAGATTTTATACAAATTAAGACATCCAGACTCACAGGTGCTGAAATTTAATGCAAATACAAGACTGCTATATGATAAATAGATTCCTTTTTTTTTTTTTAACAATATGATTTCTTACAAAAGAATCCGGGGTTAGTAACAAGTATTTACCAGTACCTCCCAAAAACTTTTCTAACTTATGTGCTGTCACATCAACCACAATAAAAGCAGGCATTGGATGAAAAAGGCCTTGCATTAGATTTTTATGCTATTTTTATAAACTCTGTTTTTCAGGTTAGCCATTTATACGTGCATTTTTTATACTAAACATGCATATTTGCATGGCCACTGTTGTATTACAATGTTCATGACTGAAATCTCTGAAAAGTACATGGCAAGGTTTCAGATACCACAGGGATGCATAACTGAGAACAGTAATAGTGATGCTAAAAATTTTTGCGAGGGAGAAACAAAAAAGTGTTCTCCAAGCACCTGGCAAGAAAAGGTTGTCCGAATAGCAAAACTACCAAATCTATTACAACGTGTTTTTACACCCACCAAACAATGAACATTGCTAAAACAAAACACAAGAGAAAGACATTTGTAATACTGATTTGACATGTACATACACATAGGAAATGACAAAAAAATACAGAAAAAAATCCAGCTTCATAACTAATTTAATAATCCTTGAAGTTCAACCATGAATAGTATCATGCTATAGGATCTTCTTCAAAGAAGATGACAACATAAACATGATTATACATATAGTTCATCTAAATATGCATGATTTAGAAAGAGCTCAAATATTAATGAAAAAATAAACAAATGAAGTGTAGTATAGACACTGAGGTTTTCCAGCACCATCCAAAAAAAAAACCACCCCAAACCACAGTAGAAATGCTGTGTCACTTCTTATGTATTTTTCAGAACACACTGTACTACCGTTACAGTGTACATATATATTAGTTCATAATTCTTTAAAAATATATTTCCACACACAATCAGGGCATATGTATTTTAAAATGTTCTAAATAAAAGTGTCACACACAGAGACAGTACACTGCAAAAGCTATTGGAATGTCACAGTTTATGCGTGCATACCTACTTGGTTTTGTAGTATGACTTTGGCTAAGCATTATGAGGGTTTTGTAAAAAGCAGAAAATTTTCTCTAAGAAAATCCAGTTTTCCCCATAATTCTACAAAGAACAACTATTAATTTGATGCTACAGAAAAAGCAGAAATATCTTCTCTTACCCATCCAACTCTTTCCCACAAGTAACATCAACTTACAGCAAGATGCAATATTGACAGATATAGGATGCAGGTTTCACAGGTCCCCCCAAAATGAAGACACGTAATAACAAACATTTCCTATTAAAAGGCAGGTACATCACATGTATGAGGCCTTTCTGAGGCCTTCCACATAAGTATGGAGGCAAATACTACACTACTGTAAAAATATGGACTTTAGAGGTATCTTGCATATATACATGTAAATTTAGCTTCTATAGCAGCTATGAAAGCTGGTAGTTGCACATGTCCTTCTGACCTCTAAAAAGCAGGTAAGTGGGATAGTGCTTAAAAAACTTTTCTAATACTGAAAAGAATGAAAACAAGGAAAGGTGTGTAAAACCGAAAAGTAGAATTAAAAAAAAAAAATCACAGACTTAAAATAAGCATCAATGTGTATAAAAAGTAAACTGGATTATGGCTGAAGTTGTAGTAATGGGTTGATTGTTGTGACAACGCTGCTAAAGACTTGCATTCAAGCCAACATTTAATTTTCTTATCTAATTTGAAAGGAAAATGAATGTAGGCATTCCAGCAAAATAAATCTATGCTACTTTTCATTAACATATAATACACAGGATAAACCCATGTAGTATAATCTAGTAAAGCAGGAAATAAAATTACAATCCTTTTAAAAGTGCATTTTTTCATTTGCATTTGAAGAAATACAAGCAATGAATGTCTCATGCTGAAACTGAACACAGGACATACCAAAGTAATATAAATGCAGTGAAAATATTACAGTGTCTTAGTAGTAATAGTATTTCTAAGTTATTCACAATGACACAATTGCAGGCATATTTTTCTCAACTCAGGTAGCATAAAGTCATAGAGCAATCATATCCCGAATAATGTGTTTAATGAAGCACCAATTTAAAAGAAAAATACAGCACTATAAAATCCATAATCATGCAATTCTTAGTAATGTCTTCCAATAACATATATTTATTAGTTACGACCAACTAGCAAATAATGTTTATTTGGAAGAAAATTTAGCATGGTTTTCAGAGTAGCCTAAACTTTAAATGTTATTAAAAACCACTGGAAGCACAACTTCAAACAGAACTTCATCTCAGTCTGAAAACAAAACCAAAACATTAGCTACAATGAAATCCTACCCTTGAGCATTCTGTCTTGGCATGCCTTTGATTAAGAGAAAGCAATGCAATTTTGGCACAGCCACAGATTTCACCTAGCCTGTTAGGAAAATAAATTGGTCTTTAGAAGGAACCTCTCCACCTACACGACAAGAATAATACCCTTCCACTCCATGGTGGTAAACCTGAAGGAACAGTGCAATTCACTGCCAGTAGTTCCTGCCTAATCATTTGTGATGGAAACCCAGCAGATCCTGTTCTGTGTGCTGCTAGACAGTGGCTCACAGCATCCCAGGAACAGCTGCTGACAGCAAATGGTTGGAAAGAGACATATCTAAATCACAGTAAACTGGTAACCCACAGCTGGCTGGTGCCATAACAGCACAGTCTCTCATTCCAGATGTTTCACACAATCCACTGAAATCTCCAACTAGTATATTTGTTGCACTTAACAGACTCATGGCCAGCTCTCAAATCCCAGTTTTAGAGCTGCCAATTCCCCCAACAGATCTGAACTGTTAAAGAAGAAAATCTTCTTCTTCTTTCAAGAAGGAACTGCCAAGCCATGACCAGAACTGTTCTGAGAAGGGAAAAGAAGATCCTGGTAACTGCCAGGGAAGGAAGCCGAGCACCCAGTACCTTCCTCAAAGGATCCACCTGAGTGCTTATGCAGCGGGGAAGCTGCACAGGCTCTATTGCCTGCAGATCCTGGCACGGTCTAACTACACATGATCAAGAGGTCGGTTTGGCAAAGAGCTGCCTGGGAAATGAGCAAGCCAGCCTTTTCCAGCAAAGGACTGTCCAATCAACCAGGAGGACTTTCCATCAAGTCCCAGAAGTTACTTTCCTCAGGAGGGGAAAAAAAAAAATCATCCAACACATGACAAACACTCTGCACAGGAACAGACTGGTCTTGGTAAAGTCTTCAAAAAAAAAAGAAGTCTTGGTAAAGTCTTCACTTACAGCAATGCCGAGTTTCAGCACCCGTGCAGGGACAGGAATGACTCTCACACATTGATGCAATGCACAGTCAGTTCCCTTTATTGCTCTGCTTGCGTAGTTATATACATTTTTCATATCTGCACACACGATCATGCTTATTCGGATAGGCTACAGACATAAATCATGCGCTGTTCACACACCCCATATTCCCTTATGATTGGTAACTATGCACTAATGCCAATAGCAACAGGCTGCCTCCACGTCCTTGAACACATCTTGTTTTTGCTAACCCACATCATGTGCACTATCAGAACTTTCTCAATTGTTATTCTTAGCTGCCTTTTCCAGCGGCCTGTTCGGTTATGCTAACTTTTGCTTAAGCGGCCTAGTCATGCTAACTCTCAAGCTACACCGACCCCAACACAGCAACAATAATTTTAAGATATGCAATCTTAGCCTATTTACTTTTCATTCATATTATATGAAAGTAGCTGTGAATAATCTAGTATTTGTTTACATTGTACAACATTTGGTATCAGAGACCTTAACACAGAACTTACCCTAGCCAGAAAGTGACAGAATTTCAAAGTAAAGGTTACATTTGAAAAAAACTCTACCTCTCATTAAGATCTCTTTTTAAGGCAAAAATTAGTGCATGGATCTAGGACTTACTTCAGTTATGTTTTCTGTCTTTGGAAAGATCATATAACCCGTTGATTTCTTCTCCTTTAAAAATGAGAATAACTGAATGATTACCACTGCAAAAAACAGTCTTTATTAGTCTTCATTCACAACATGGTTTGGAGATATACAGTATTTTTAGTTTTATGTATTTCAGATGAGCCCTAGTACCTCCTGATATACAAGGATGTAAAGCTTTTTTTTTTTTTTAAATGAAACAAATCAAATTACAGGGAAAAAAAAATCAGCCAAAGTATTTAATTTAAATGATTCTTATTCACTAAATAATTTGAGAACTCCCTCTGACAAGCTACAGAAATAGTCAAATGTGAGTTTTGAATTATCCAGTAACAAATAATTTGCTCAATGATATCTCTGACAAACAAAAATAAATAATTTCTAATTATCATGCTCTTTCAGCCCCTTCCATTTTCATAACTTTGGAGGAAATTAGCATCTGCAGTTCCTTGTTTCCATACTTGCACTTTTCACCAAAATGTTTTGTTTTCAATGTGTGTGCTTAAAATCCCTTCAGAAATTTTTGCATTAATAATTCCAAAGGAGAGCAGGACAGAAGGGGATACCTATCCTGCTTCCCATCAATAAAACTGACCAACTCACATTAAATGGTTTGTATTGGAGTATATGCAGTTAAACACCAGAGGCCTCAGCAAGAGCCAGAACTTTGTTAGCTGAATCTTTGCTAAGTATCATCCTCACTTTCAAATACCACCAACAGGAAGCAATGGCATTTACAATCCTGCAAAACAATCTACCAAGATACGTCGAATTGTCCTGAAGGGTATCATATACTTCCTTTTACAGTAATATGGTAAAAAATTCTCACTAATCTCCTTTATAAAGTGGCTATTGCCCACATCCCCTCAAAGGCGGGTAGGACATTTAACCTTATCTTTAAGCAGCATTTTACTCCAAATCACTTCTCAGGCAGGACTTTTTGTTTCACATGTCTCATCAAAGTATCTTAAACATTATTGAAAGCTGGCATTTAGTACACAAAAATTGAGAAGAAACAAAATACATACCAAAGAACAGAAGGTTAACCACTGCAAAAAACAAGGTTGAAGAAGGACTTTAAACCTTGTTTGTTTCTATTTGAAACCAACATGTCCAGTTTTGTGGTTTTACGTGATTTTGCATACCCTGGAGGAATGTATGTTCCCCTTTGCAGGTCTGTAAACGCGATGACAGCTGGAGTGAAGGGGAGACAGTAGTCCTGGCTGCGCTTCCAGTGCAACCACAATAGATTGGTTCTACTCCTCTCAGAGATTCCACTTTCCAAAGACTGATCACTTCTCAATATAATTTTTTAAATAAAATAAATAGGAGTAAGAATCTGAAGTGTTTAGGAACATACTGTTTCTTCCTGAAAACAAGCTCAAGTCTTACATGTCTACTCCATACCTACCCTCTTCTTGTTATTACCTTCCATTTACAGAGAAAATACTAGACACAGCAGTGGAAAGAGAGACATTTCATGTGACAGAAAGTAAATGTAAACATATATTAAAAAGTAGACAACATTTAAAAAAAAACTACTACTTTTGCTTTTAAACTTTTAACATAAATTCCCTGACATACTTTGTAGTTTATTCTTCCAACTCGGTAACGATGAGACCGATCAACATGTCTGAGCTTTATATCACATTTGCTTCATGTTATTCTAGTGCTTCAGTGAAACACTGCCCAGTGATGAGTGGTGTTCCTCAGCGGTCAGTACTGGGACCAGCAGTGTTTAGCACCTTTGTCGGCAGCATGGACAGTGTGATTGAGCGCACCGTCAGCAAGTTTGCCAATAACATCAAGCTGAGTGGTGCGGTCAACACGCTGGAGGAAAGGGATGCCATCCAGAGGGACCTAGACAGGCTTCAGAGGTGGGCCCATGCAAACCTCATGAACTTCAACAAGGGCAAGTGCAAGGTGCTGCACATGGGTCAGGGCAATCCCAAGCACAAAGACAGGCTGGGCAGAGAATGGACTGACAGCAGCCCTGAGGAGAAGGACCTGGGGCTGCTGATTGATGAGAAGCTCAACATGATCTGGCAGTGTGTGCTCACAATCCAGAAGGCCAACCGTATCCTGGGCTGTATCGAAACGGCCAGCAGGTCGAGGGATCTGATTCTGCCCCTCTACTCCATTCTCATAAGACCCCAGCTGGAGTCCTGCATCCAGCTCTAGAGCCCTCAGCACAGGAAGGACATGGACCTGTTGGAGCAGGTCCAGAGGAGGGCAACAAAAATGGTCAGAGGGATGGAACACCTCTCTATGAGGAAAGGCTGAGAGAGTTGGGGCTGTTCAGCCTGGGGAAGAGAAGGCTCCAGGGAGAACTTATAGCAGCCTTCCAGTACCTGAAAGGGGCCTACGAAAAGGCTGTAGAGGAATTTTCACAAGGGTATGGAGTGATAGGACAAGGGGTAATGGCTTTAACATAAGAGAGGATAGATTTAGACTAGATCCAAGACAAATTCTTTACTATGAGGGTGGTGAGGCACTGGAGCAGGTTGCCCAGAGAATCTGTGGATGCCCCTCCTTGGAAGTGTTCAAGGCCAGGTTAGATGGAGCTTTGAGCAACTTGATCCAGTGGAAGGTGTCCCTGCCCATGGCAGGGGGGTTGGAACAAGATGATCTGTAAGGTCCCTTCCAGCCCAAACCATTCTATGATTCTATGACTTAAAAGTCACTTGTGTTCTAAGGTCTCTAAGCTTACTATACTCTCAGGACCTGATTTCTCTGCTTCTTTGGGAATTTTAAGCTGTATTTTCATAAGAGTAACTGGCATCACACAGGCAGAATATAACAGGCAAAACAGGGGCAGGAGGGGGCAGGAAAGAAGCAAGTCCACATGTGGATCCTCAGTCACGCAGTTTAGCCCTTGGAAGGTTTTTTGTTGTAAAAGAAAATACAACAAAGTTGTCTTCTAGTCAATAATACATTTCATACTGAGGAGGCATAACAACTTTAAAATAGGCATTTCAGAGGTGTTCTGAGTTTTCATTTGTAAAAAAAAGTTAGTTTGCCCCATCACGCACCAATATCATAAATAAACCAGTCATGTGATTTTAAATACCAAAGGATAAATTAGTAAGTCCTCAAGTATTTTCATTTATCATCCTCAAAATATGTACAACAAACTAAACACACCATGTACAGCAAAAGTTTATATTCTTTTTAGTGAAGTAGGACTCCAGGGAAATTCTGTTATGTCAAACTGACCATTTTTGATCACCAGTCCAGTAAGTTGCACTCTTCAGATCACAAATTCTTAATAGATACTTTACTCATGCAAGCATGCTTTTACATCTTGGGTGAACATGACAAGTTAGAGAGAGCAAGCGTCTCAGTTTAATAGCATCTTTAATTATATTTTATGTATCTACTAAAAGATGAGGGACAGGAAGAGAGAGGATCTATCCTCTTAATTTTTTAATGGTAAAAGATATTACAGCCTTCAGACACTGCACAGAATATCTTTCATTAGTGGTCCTTCAGTCCAGTTCAATAAGCTGCATAGAAACTTTATTCATGACCATTCACAAAAATAAGTTTACAGATCTTCAGATATAAAATAAAATCACAGTCTCAGCATATTTTTCAGTTTTGTTTCAAGGAAGGGCTATAACTAAAGTGTAACTGGTTAAAGAAACTATGACTAGGGCTAAATAACTAAGCTGTGACAAAATAATTTTATCTCCCTATAACATCTTGCTTCAGACAGGGACAGGAGTACATTTATTCCAGATATTCATTTAAAAAAAAATATCTACAAGATTTGGTGTGTAATTGTCACTATGTTGCTTTTAGTAAGTGTTCATTTTTATTAAGAGATAGTAATATCTTGAAGAACTGCAAATAATTTACTACCTTCCTGTATATATATCAATTGAAGTCAAGCTACATGAACTGTTTTTTTTGCAAATGAGAGTGTCAATTTAAGTTTTCCAATAAGAGAAAGCTGTGTATCTCCTGAGAGACGTAAAGAATAAACATGTGTTTCTGCCAGCTGTTCTTCTGCTAATGATTCTTTTTCCTCTCTCTTACTCTGCTGAAGTCCCAGTATACATGGAGAGTTTTGTTTGATTATTTATGGCTGTTTGCCTTTCTAATATAACAATGTCCTCACTTTTTCAGTGGGCATGAACATCTATGCTGAGATACTTCAGTGTGCTATGCCTATTCAGTTTCTATTACTCACATTTTTGGTCAAGTAAAACTGGAGGAAATACAAAAAAATGTACAAAATGCAGGTGAGTGGCAATTCACATATTGTATTTAATTACACTCTAATTAAACTTGAAGTTAATTGAAGATATTTTCCTTGATCTTTTGAGATTTCTTTTTTGTTTGCAAGCAAAACAAATAAATCTAATCATTGCCTGTTTTAAGATATCACTTCATATCTGCCCTGCAAAACGTGTCTGAACTTTCCCCTGGACAATGGAATATTGATGAGGAAGTTCACATAATATTCATTTGTGTTTGGCCTGTCTTCCTTTATTCAAATGAACATTGCTTAGAGATACATCAGCAGAACTAAGACGTTTGGTGAATAAATCCATGTTTATATTTAACAGCATTTGAATAGATTGAGGTATTAGGTGATGAGCATGGAGAGTGAAAACAAGTCTAGAGCCTCTACTTCCCGGCCTCAGATCTGCATGGTGAGAAGCATTACCTCTCACTGAGGTCAGTCGGTGCCTGTATGGACTCCTGGAATACAAGGCAATCTCATTGTATGGTAATATTACTGTTTCTGAGAGGCCCGAGGGAGGCGAGAGCCAAGGTCGTTGCATGTTCCTAAGTTTGTGCTGCTCCAGTGCTCATAATGGCTTTTGGCACATCTAAGTTACTGCACGAACTACTGGGCTCCCCCAGGTAGCAGGGCTGTCCAGAGCTAAGTACAAGAGTTTCCAACTCTATCTTTCCCACTGCTGATGCTTTTCCCTACATTAGCGCCAAAGTTGCTAAGGCAAAGGAATAGTCCACTTAGCCCACTCTGTAGTTAAAAGCTTTTTCCAACTCTAAAGGACAGAGCAAAGATAAGTGCATCACTAAAAATAACAGAAAGATAGTGTGGGCTAATTCAAATCTACAGCCAAATTTCAGAAATGCTAATCACAATGTTGTCCAGTAGACTTGAATCTGCACTCATTCAATCTGGCTGTTCTTGCCAGGACATCTCAGAAATGAGACAGACTGCTCAAAAGAGGTCTTGGATCAGGCCCTAAAGTAGATTATCACACATGCAATTCAACTGAACTTTGTATCAAATATGACATGTAAATCTCAGTAAGTTTCGTCACTACCTGGTCCAGAAGTTAGAACAGTTTGGCTTTGAGAAGCTACATGCTATTTAATTCAGAATACAGAAGTGTTTACAGAAACAGAACACCCAACAGCCTTTAATGTTTAATTCTCTTTGTTGCTCTGCTTAATCATTTCTATCTCACAACCATACAATCACGTTAGAAACTGGTCTGTGAAAACAAATTCTCCTTCCTTTTATAAAAATGAACACTGACATTGTAAGTAAATAAAACAACTTATGGATTATACTTACACTGTATTTTTTCTTCACTTTGAGCTGTAATTTAAGGATATACCAGATATAATTACCCATTTCCATCAGTGTGCACAACTAGGAACTTCGTTTGTTTCTGAGCTCCATGTCAGGGAAGAATTTGTTACGTTTAAATTCCCATTCCTGTTTTGAGTGCCCACAAGAAAAACATCAAGAAACAAAGATCAGAAGGGAGCCTCCAACATTTGGCTGGAAATTATTCAGCTATCAAAGAAAAAAAAAAAAAAGTGTCCCAAAATCAGGAGAAACTCTTCTTCCTGAAACTCTCTAAGCATTTCTTGTATGCACAGCAAATGTATTCAGACACAGTTTTCAGCTGAGCCTTCCCACATACAGTCCTTTTTGAGATATTTACTGGTGAGAAGTGTCTTTAACACATTGTGAAATTACCCATTGGTAAATAAGGTAGCAGGCCCCTAATACCAGATACTGAGTTGAAAATTGAATGCAGCAGAAAAGAATCCATTAAATTGGGCTACAGCAACATAACAGAGACTGCCTAAACTAGGAGGAAAAAAAACCCCAACCCCCCACATCATTTCTCCATTTCACCTAGGTGTGAAAGGTGGTTGCTTGATTCACAATGCATTTATCTTCCAAAATGAATGATGTTTCTTGACTTCTCTCTCAAACTACAGCACTAGAAAGATAGCTACTCAAATTCCTAACTGGAATTCTATAGGGGATTCAATGGCAGCTGAGCATTAAGCATACCACGATACAAAACTCTGCTTACTTGTGACATACTATAACCTACATCTTCGAGTTTCATCTGAAACGGCTTCTCTTTTTTGAAAGGAATTCCTCACAAATTTCTGTGATTTTACTACCTCCCTTCAAATCTACTAATAAAATCCTGTTTTGTTGCATTAAGAATAAGAACTTGTGCAATGGCGGATGTGGGCACACCTGGATTACCGCTGTGATCAATATTGTCTTCTGCCAATCATCACCCGCAAGTTAAATTCCTCCTGCTACCTCAGCCCACGGTCCTATCTTACTAGCAAGTCTTTGGTGTAGAAATCATAGAATCATAGAAAGTTTTGGGTTGGAAGGGACCCCTAGAGGTCATCCAGTCCAACCCCCCTGCAGCGAGCAGGGACACCACCTGGTCTTGAATGTTTCCAGGGATGGGGCCTCCACTACCTCTCTGGGCAACCCGTTCCAGTGTTTCACAACCCTCACTGTAAAGAATTTCTTCCTTATATCTAGCCTAAAACTACCCTGTTTTAGTTTAAAACCATTACCTCTCGTCCTGTCACTGTTGTCTCTACTAAAAAGATTGTCCCCATCTTTCCTATAGGCTCACTTTAAGTACTGAAAGGCTGCAATCAGGTCTCCCTGCAGCCTTCTCTTCTCCAGGCTGAACAAGCCCAACTCTCTCAGCCTGTCCTCATAGCAGAGGTGCTCCAGCCCTCGGATCATTTTTGTAGCCCTCCTTTGGACCCGCTCCAACAGTTCCATGTCCTTC
>Ga0065711_1027573_pt1 | contig 47944 bp, 22 predicted proteins | sample Hoacrofraction12_FD_59098 | JGI IMG/M metagenome (GOLD analysis project Ga0065711, IMG submission 59098) | Hoatzin crop microbial communities from Cojedes, Venezuela - Epithelial fraction 12 v2 (version 2) | ecosystem: Host-associated > Birds > Digestive system > Esophagus > Crop | place... | reverse complement strand
GGACCGGTCCCGCGGCCCGACGGGGCGGCCCGGGGGCTCCGTGCCCCGCCAACCCCCCCGCCCACCCCTCCCCGTCCCGCCGGGGCGAGCAGAGCCCAGCGCTCGGGTTTCAGCACTCGTGCACGGGAAATGGTGAACAGGCTGCGGAGACAATGGAGCCAGCGGGGTAAAGGGATTTATTCCTCTCTCTATATATACCCCCACACAGATACTAGAGGCAGAAACGTGCAGGGAAGAGATGAATAAAGCAAATGCTAAAGCTACTTGTATCATTAAAAAAAAGAATATATATATAGCTCAGACACAAGCATCGCATTTCACCAACCCCAATAAAAATCTGCAGGGAGAAGGGGAAAAGCAGAGCAAGCCGCAGCCGCAGCCAAGGACAGTCAGCAGCTTTCCACATGAAACGTTACAGCAGCAGCAGCGAGAGGGCAGGAAAAGAAAAAATACAAAAGCCTGGAGCGACTCGTCCCGCGGCCGCGCAGGGGATCCGGTGCGTGCCCCGCGGTCTGCGCCCGCCTTCTGCCGCCCGCCCCGCCGGGGAAGGGGAGCCGGGGGAGGGAAGCGCTACCTGTGCCGGCGTCCAGTCCCCAAAAGAGCAGGCAGGGAAACACGAGAGGCAGGAGGCAGCCGTCAAACATCTTACGGCAGCGCGGGGCCCGGCGCGGAGCAGAGGCGGCGGCGCGAACTCGGGCCGGACTGAACCCTCCCCGCCCTCGGAAAAAGTAATCGGCGCCGCCGACAGCCCCGGCGTGGTGGGCGCCCGGCCACGCCCCTCCCTGCGTCCCCGCGCCCTCATTGGCGCGGACTCCCACCGGGCCGCGCCCCGCTCTCCGCTATTGGCTGCGAGCTGAAGGCGCTGGGCGGAGGGCCGGGCTGAGCGGGGAGGGGTGCACGTGGATGAGGGCGGCCGGCAGGGGGCGCCCTCTCCTACCCCACCACACCCAGCGCCCGGGCTGGCGGCGGGGCCGTGGGGCTGGGGCTTTGGGGCAGCAGGGCCAGAGCTGGGACCATGAGGCAGCAGGGCCGTGGGGCAGCGGGGCCATGGGGTGGCAAGACTGGGGCCAGGGCCGTGGGGCAGTGGAGCAGCGGGGCTGTGGGACAGCAGGGCAGTGGGGCAGCAGGGCCGGGGCCATGCGGCAGCAGGACTATGGGGCAGCAGGGCCGTGGGGCAGCGGGGCCAGGGCCCTGGAGCCATCGGAAACACCCAAGCAAGAGGCATGGGAGGGCTGACAAGCAGCCGGCTGGTGGGCTCCTCCGTCACGTCCTTTTCATCGTTACTGAAAGGATTTAGACACTGCTACAGCATCTCGCTTGAAAAACTCACTCAGTCCTTCATTTCCCGCAGCCTTTTCCACCACCACCTGAAACACTGATCCCAGGGCTCCGAAGTCCAGGAGAAAATGAGGTTGGCGATATATGACTACATAAAGATTTTTGGTGATGATCTTACATAGTCCTGGAAGCACTCGTCACATGGATGAAAACAACAAACAAGTGCATAAATCTCAGGAGACAGAAAAATTGATTTTTACAGTGGTGGGCAAGAGGTGGACATTTATTTAAAGCAGGGAGGACAGGTTGTTCAATCTAGTTAAGAGGGCAGTTTGGGAGCAGAAGAGGAGGAAACTGCCTGCCAACTCCCTCTCCTTTGCCACATCCTCACCCAGGGTGCAACCCATTTTCACTGAGATCCTGCAGCTCCAAGAGCTCCTTCCTGCCTGATGGTTGGGCCACGTCCTGCGTGTCCTCAGCTGCCCAGGGGTCTGGAGAAGTCAGCTCCGTCCAGGGACTGCTGGAAGCAGCAGGGTGATTTCCAAGAGTAGAAAGATTTCCACTGCGTTCGGTGGCCTTTGGATCGGGTCCTGCACTCCTGGCATGGCTGAATCACGGAAAGCAGTAAAGACCCGGTGTGTTAGCGGCTGTAAACTGCTGCGGCCCGGCAGAGCGTTGTCCTGGAGTTTAAACTTCTGCAAAAATCTGCGTCTTGGTTACTGAAATCATAGAAGAAATCAAAGGAAGACCCATAAAAGAGTGTGAATGACTCTGGCAGATCACAGTGCAGCACTTCCACAAGAATTGTCCAGAGTTTGCCGACAGTGGCAATGGCTCTGAGTTGCAAGCAAGGGGAATTAAGATTTGGATGCTCATCCCTGCGAGGGCAGGCAACTGGGGTAGTGCTAAGAAAAGGGCCGTTTGAATCTAGGAGAATTGGTAAGAGAGAGACTAGCAGGTTAAGACCATTTTCTCTCTTTCAGGCATTGGACAGGCAATGAGAACCATGTTTCCTTTGAGATCTGCTCCAGTGACAAGTAGAGAGGCTGTTTGAGAGCTTGAATCCTAGCGCTGCCTCCAGCCCTTCATCCTGCCAGCTGCGCTCTCCCCGGGCGTCAAGGGCCACCCTGCAGCACACAGCTGGCTGACGTGGCACCTCGGAAGCACCTGCCCCACGCAGGGCCTCTGCAACACTGCACACAGACCTCCCACCTCCTGCTTCGGTCTTGGGGAAGCTCCTCAGCTCTCCAGCGCGGTGGCACTTGGAGGACGTTACCAGCAGTCAGCAGCAAGGGTGAAACTGAGGACCTGCAACCAGCTCCCAGCAGACAAAATCTGGGTGAAGCCGGGACCCATGGCTCAAATTCACTTTCTTAACATGAGATCAGGTGAGATTTAATAGCTCTGTGTTTTCCTGTCTCTGTCAAGGCTCTCTAACTAGAAGTTACCAAAGCATAAGGGCTGGCTCGGAACCCATTCAAGTGAGACAAAACCTCAGTTTGGGACTGCCTTGCTGTATGTCAGTAGTGTAATGTAACACGGTTTAAACAAAACCTCTCTCCTGACCTGTTGTGAACCAACAATTTCAGCGTCTCCCTCCAAGGCCAGGGCCCCGGCTGGCACAGCAGCTCTGGGTGGCAGGCTCCCCTCCAGCTCTTCCACCCGTGGCAATCCTCCACTCCTGAGAACCAGGAGCCAATTTGATTTGTGAGCTGCCAAACCTGGCCTGAGCTCCAAACAGTCATGTTTAAACCCAGACCACCAGCCGTCTTCATTTGCTAAGGGACCGAAGCTGGTGCCTTGTCTCTTCCCTCAAAAGGGTTTGACGAGGGGGCTTAGATTTGCTTCACCTTTTAGTAGAACCATTCTCCCACCTTCCAAAGTCCTCTGCCAAAGAAATAATAACAATTCAGAGAAAGATTAATTTTAGTAGTGTGGGGGGAAGAGGGACACTAATAAAGAGAAGTCTGTAACTTACTGCACGGAAGGACTCGCTCAGTGGCTGAGTTGGCCGGCACAGACTGCGCTGGGGCAGGGCCGGTCCCTGCTGAGCATCGCAGAGTTGCAGAGCATCTGGGCAAGGGCCCAAGGGGCTGCAACCCCCCAGAACAGGGGCAACATCACAGGCAGGCCTCAGTGCTGGCAAGGGCTGGAGCCAGGAGCGAGGGGACAAGCCCCCGGCAGAGGTACCCACACAACAAAAGAGGAAAGTGTCTTAGGAGCAGCAGTGGTTTTATTGAATCCAAATCCCAAAGCTCCAGTAAGACACAGACTTTCTTTATTAATTTAACACCACGGGCTTTTCAGAAATGTCTTGAAACTGTTACTGATAAGGTCCTGTAGTGGTGATTGCATTACTCCCCTGCCCCCAGCCCAGGGGGTGTATGAGTGGGGTTTCTCCTCCTCTCACCATCACAGAGAGTAGAATTGGCCCTGCAGTTTCTAGGAAACAAGCCCTCTAACCCTCTGATACTCGTGTTTTATTTTTTTGCAATTTTAAATGTACATTGAGGAAGCCAAGTTTCATGGCCATTATTGCACAGTTAATAACCCTTTGGAGACTGCAGACATGTGTTATATACATCTTCCTGAGCAGTCATTTGGCTCGCCGCCTGGAAAATGCCAGCGTGCGAAGGGTTAACTTGGCCGTTCCTCAGCCTTCTCCTTTCTCTCCAGCCACCCGGCTCCAAGCCCTTCATGTCCTGGTCCTGAGCAGGCAGTCCCGACCTCACAGGTGATGCTCTCCTGCCCGGGACACTCCGATTCCTTCCCCGCTTTCCCTGCAGCTCCTCGCCTTGCTGCAGTCTTTGGGCAGCAGGGATTTCCTTCCCAGCTGCCGGTTGCACCTGCCCTAGTGCTGCAGCATTTGGCCAGGCTGCTCGGGCACAGACCTGGTGAGTGCTGCTGTTACCCGTGCAAATGCTCCCCCAGAGAAGCCAGAGGCAGCTCAATGACAGGTAGGGACCAAGAAAAGTACTTTTGTCATTTAAAACAATCAACCAAGTAAATAGAAGTAGTTCTATAGGTGCCATAAGCAGGTTTCCTACTGATCCATCTTTCAGTGAGCCAGAGGTTTGATTAGAGCCTCTTCCCTGGACAGAGGATGTTTAAGGGTGTGCTCCTTCGTGTGGAGCCTCCAGTTTCTAGTAATGTTGACGCAGCCCTCGCCAGAGGCGCTCACGAGGTTTTTTCTTCTAGCAGCCTGAATTCTCCCAAGCCTGCAAGAGACAAACTCTCTCTGGGACATCTCTGTCAAGTCTGGCTGAAAATGGACAGCCCGTTCCTGAGCTCCTGGGGATGAGGAGCAAACTGTGATGCTGGAGGTGTCCAGGGACAGAGCCGAGTCACCAGCGCCAGTGTCCTCATGGGAGCATACAGCCTGCTTAAGTTAAGGTAAGCCCTTGGCAGGAGATCTATCTCTTTCTTTCTCCTAGCAGGGAGCTTTATTCACAGGCTTACAAGGGTTCCCTTTCATCAGAGGGAGTTTGCTTTGGTGGAGATGCATCTGTCTCACAAACAGTGAGTGCATTGCCCGGGGTTTTCCCTGGAGATCCCTCCAGACACTTCCCCTCTGCGTACCTCTAGGGGCCTCACAGCTTCACCCAGTGGCAGTGGGGAAAAAATCTCCTATTTCCATGGAATACAGAGAAAAGGGAAGAAGGCTACTCCTGTGGGATAGGGACTGAGAAATGGACTCCTGAAATCCCATGGCTGCTTCACACCTGCCCTCATGGGGGTGGAGGTCTGGCTGCATTCCCACACTGGTGCCACTACTGTCTGTACAAAACCTCCCAGGGTATCTTGCGGCCTCGGTGCAGATGTTTGGATGGATCAGGGTGCAACACTGTCAGGAGCAGAAAATGACATCACACGCATGCCACTGTGGGTGAGAAAAGCCAGGAATATAAAAGAACGCTCTCCCAATTGAGTAGCACAGCTGCAGGGTGCCAGGAGAACCCGCTCCCTCCGGTGCAGGCAGCACTTCGTGCAGAGAGATGAGAAACCTAAGTGTACCATCACCTCCATCCAGACCATGCTGGGATTTCTAAACACAGACAAGGCTAGCCCAGGATCTGTTTGGTATCTGAGAGCTGCGCACAGATAGCCATCACCCAGGCAATAATAATCAGCCACACGTCACTCCCCAGGCATGCAGGAACAAATGGACACAGGAAAGAGCTGTCGTTGTTTGAGGCTGACCCTAAAGTTCAGCGAGGCTTTTTATGAAGTCCAGTGTTGTCACCTCTGACGATGTTATCGGGAACCTGGGAATAGCTGGCACTTTCTTTTGTTCAGTTTTATGGTTTGTTTGGGTTTTTCCTCTCCAGGCCTTGGCTCCTGCAATCATGAGACTGATTTCTCATTTAACTCCATCACTCCATATCTGACCCCATGACAGGCTGGGAAATGTAAGCTGCGAGAAGCCTAGAGGCTTATTGCCCAGGAGCAAATGAAGAGGTTCCCAACCACAGGATTGTTTAAAGTAATCCTTTCTCAAAAATGATGCCCTTGATTTATTTTCTGGTGTGGAGGCAGATTTTCTGAATGCTTGGAGTTAACAACAGGAGAGCCCTTCGTGCAGGAACCACCTCCCTGGCACTGTCTTTCAGCTGGTCATATCCCACACGTGGTGTTCCCCTTCTCCTCTCAAACATCTCCCTTTGCATCCATCACCTGCCTTGGATAAGGATCACCCCCCCAAACCGAATATTTCTTATAAGGCTCCTCCTTCTCTCCATATTCCTTGCAGCAGGCCACAAGAAGCCGGAGGAGGAGATTTGAAAGCCAAGGTGTTGCATGGCTTGGAAGAGAGATAGAGGTGATGCCGAGCGGATGCAGCTGGCTACATGGGTGTCTACAAGGGCCTGGACGTGGTGGCCCAGGGCAACTTCACAGATCGAAAGTGGCTTCTTTCCATCATGAAAGTACTAATAAGGGAAACTGCCAACTTAAACCACTGTTAATAATGTTTTCCTATTTCTTTAACACCTCTCCCTTGAGCACTCTCTCTTCCCTTCACAGCGTCTTGGCCAATTACACTTGCAAAGCAAACAGAAAACTCCATATCCCCATGAGCAGGGATTGCTGGGGTCAGGGGCCCTCGTGCAGCGCTGTGGTGGGGGCTCTGAGGTGGGTCACGGCACAGGAGCCTGCTGTCCTCCAACCAGCGAGGCCCTTTCGCATCCCCAGAGAGGTGAGCCCACAACCAGGCACTGCAGGGCTGGGGTGCCTCTCCTAGCGGCCTGCTGGAGCTGCAGGGCCATGAGTTGCCAAGGTGGAAAGGGCTGTCCTCCAAACATGAGCACCACTGGATGGTGGCACCGAGCTGAGGAAGGGCTGTGCCCAGGGCCAAGCCCCACTGCCCCCCGACCTGGGTCTGTAAAGCACCCCTATTCTCCTGTTAGACAGCCCCACAGCCATGTGCTTGGGTAATTGTTGCTCTGGACTTTCGTTGTCTAACCTTTCTTCTTTTGTCTCGTATTCAAGCTGCTCCCAAGCTGCCCTCAAAACTTTGTCAAACCATTTGAATGATTTTTTACACAAATTCATGGATCAAAAACCACCTTTTATCCATGAGCAGTGATAGGACCAACAATGCAACAGCATTCAGAGTTACTTTTCCCCACAGGACCAATCCTTTATTCGAGTTTGTGGAAATTTTCCCGGTTGCTCCCATTTTGGATGCAGAGCTATGCAGAAGCATTACTGTAATGCCGTTGTCAGAAGCAGTGCAGAGTTCACAGCCCAAAACCTCTGACTGGCTGGAGCTTTTAAAAATTAACAACACAGTTTTGCTAGCCTTACCCTCCAACTTGGCTACTCTGCAGTTCCCCTGTCTGGACCGCTCACTCTTTGCCCTCCCTCCTCATCACCCCCAACTGACTCAGCAAATTCCCCAGCACTGTCCTGGGAGGACAAACACCCCAGCAGTGAGGGAGCTGTGGGTACTCAGCCTCCAGCACATGCTGTCCCACAGCCTTTAGTGTGAGCTCCGCAGCCTCAAGATGCAAACCGGGATGTCTGGGCAACTGGTGTTGCCTGTCTGTGTTAGTTGTCCAGCCTAGGGGTCACTTGGAGCACCTACCTGGGGAAAGAGCCCCACATTTTGAGCTCTTGAGCTGACCTGAAGCGGCAGAAGCATCTTTGTTGTCAAGGGACAAAGGAGCCCGGCAGGCAGGATGCACTGTGTCCATTGCACGGCCACATCTGTAACGCTGCACACTTTGATGGAGTTTGTGCAAGTCACACGCTTCTAAGCGATAGCAAGGGCTGCCTTTTCCTCCGCAGCCAGCAAGGAAACCCGACTGCCCGCGTCAGCAAAGTCTGCTCGGAGTTACTAGGTAAGCACTGGCCAGAGGGAGGGCCAGTGCGAGGTCTGGAGGGACCAACCCTTCTGGAGTCTGCAACACATCCTGCTCTTTAATCAACAACAGCCACCAATACCTCATCCCAGTCCATTTGGGGCCAATATTGTCATTATTTGCAAGGTCGTACAGTGAACCAAGAACAGAATCGGGATCCACCTCTGATGCTAGATCCTCTCTCCTGACAGAGCTGGCAATTGACTTTGGCTTGGTTGCAAGTATTTGTTCATAAAAGCAAAATATTAGCGTCACTCTAGGACTCTTGTAACTGCCTGCTTTCAGGCTTTCTGGGCTGGACACCCACGAGGAATGAGCGGAGATGCGTTTCAGTTAACCTGCTGGCAGCAAGGAGTCCCACCGGCACCGTCTCTGAGCCGTGATGGAGAAAACCGTGCCAACAGCTGGGTACCAGCCACGGCAAACCCCACGCACAGCGAGGGCCAGGCAGGCAGCCTCGCAGCTCTGCTCTGCCAGGACAGTCAAGCCAAACCCAGCTGTCTCCTAGCTCTGAGAGAGAAACCGGGAGAAGAGCCAGGGTCAGAAGGGAACCACGGAGGCTGCTGCCCACAGCCTACAGCTTCCGAGCGCCTCCTGCGCATCCACAGGCATGCGTGGAGAGAGCTCAAGGAAACACTTCATCCTGCTGTCAAAGCATATCAGTTCCCAGCTCTCCGCACTGTCATAGCTGAGCACAGCCTGGCCACGAGGGTTGTGTCGAATGGGATTAAAGAAGCTTCTTTAGAGCAACAGAGCCCTTTTTCCTGCTGACGCTCGAGCGGAGTGTGGGAGTGTGTGGGCCGTTTGCTTGGCTCAGTGGGCCATTTCAGCCAGGGCTCGGCACAGCTGTGGAGCCGCTGGGTTCCTCAGCACACCTTTCAGGGAGCCCAAGCCCAAAGCTTCCTCCTGGCAGGAACCAGCCACAGCAGCAGTAAGTGAGGAGGTATGCACAGTGCCTTCTAGGGGGAAAACTCCTCGAACTGCTACATTTTGGTCTTGATTGTTGGTCTTTCTGCTCTGCATTTATAAAAATCCCAGTTTGTCCAACATGTAACACTGCTTAATGAGTGCTTCAACATGGGGCTGCAGTAATCACTACTTTTTTGCGTTAAACAAGTTTGGGAACAGCTTTCTGCGGGGAGCACTTTTCAGTAGTGCCTCCTGCCAGTGCACTGCGGTGGTCTTGGAGGTGTTTTAGAGCAATGTTCCTGGAGCTCAAAACCCAAAGCTCAGTCCATGCCTCTGCACATCGTACCTGCCAGGGCGATGTAGCCCCCATTCACTGAGCAGCTTGCCTTGTACCTCGTCTTTTCCAGCACACAGCCAGCACTCAGTTAATTCTTCCTCCCGCCCTGGTAAAAGCTGATGGTGAGTGGATGTTGCCAGTCAATGCAAGGTGGGCTGTTCACAGCCCTCAGCCCACGAGCGCAGGCATTCCCCCCTCTCCCCAGCAGACGTACTCAGCAGCACGGTGATGGGCCGTGTTCCAGGGACAGGTTGTCCTCAGGGAGCTCCCATCTTCCCTTAATAACAGCACCAGGCAGGCTGAACACAGCTAGGGTTGGTACATGGGGTAGGGTGCCCTCCCAAGGTGTGCTCACAGGGGTTTTCTTCTTGCACAAAGCCACTGCTTGGCATTCCCAAATCCTTGGGTTGCTCTGGCCGTAATGCCCAGCCCCTGTTGGATTTAAGGGATTCGAGATGCAACTGCTCCTCAGTCTCCATCTCCTTTTGTCTTTGGGAGGTGATGTCCACTGCTCCCTCCCTTGCACATGCACACGCTGAGCCTGGCCCAAACCCTTCTGCCCTTAGAGCTTTGCTTTATTGTCAGCAGTGGTGCAAACCACAGAGTACCTCCTATGCTTGGGGTGGAGAGTCTGGCTCCTCAGGTGGAGTGGCAGTGGAACCCTCATTATTCTGAGAGTTTTACCATCTTTATTTGCATTACAGACATTAAAGAGCTAGGTGAGAACGGGGCTTCACTTACTAGCAGCTACAGACTCTGTGGCTTGACATGTAGGTGATTTAAGTAGACAATACAAAAAAAGCACAAGCAGTAAAGCAGAACCGGGGAAGACTGAAGGTCCTTGCTTCCCTAGGCAGGTACAGCTCTGGTGCCAGGGGAGCCAGCCTGAGAGCGCTGCACTGCCGGGGAAGGGCTCACTGGTGGCACCCAGGTAGGTGCCAGCCCTGGGGACACCTGCACGCTGCTACTCCGGCTTGGTACCAAACGCTCGCGCTCCGTAAAACTGTGTAGTGATTTTTTACCAGCGATGTACCAGGCTCTTGTTCCATGGTTAGAGGCCGACCTAGTGGAAATCACCAGTTGCAAGAAACACCTTTGCACCCCGATGTTCAATAGAATCTCTCTGTTTTAAAGGGCAAAAACCGGACAAAACCGCTACCCGGGAGCCGTGTCCGAGCGGGACGGTGTCCTGCTATTGCCACCTCGTGGGCCCTTGCAGCAATAACCAGGTAAGCAACACCCGCGATCTGAACGGCCGTAGGTACCCGAGCCACTGCGTGCGGCAGGCACGGACCTGCAGTGTTGCTCCGGGCTTTCCGAAGGGACCTGTCAGCCAGAACCGCGGGGAAGGACCGAGACACATTTATTCCCCACACCTGAGCGATTTCCTCTGTGCCCGGTGCCAGCTGCCTTGGCCTGGAGACCAGTAACACTATTTGCTGTGCGTTTCGCACTGGCACCTACGGTTCCATCACACAACAGGACAGAGGAGCATCTGTTCCCTTGGCAGGTAGTAAAATCCTCTCTGATGTCTAAAATGGAGACACTCAGAGGTTTCTCTGTCCGCAGCGTTGTGTTACGGAGCAGGAATTTGTCTTCCCCTCACTGGCACTCAGTGAAGGGAGCGTGGCCCTTCCACAGCCCAGAACTGTGATGCTCAGCCGTGGGCTGGCAGCTCCACTGCCTCCTGGAGCTGCTGGAACCCTACGTCCATCAGGATGTGGGACCAACCTCACAACCCTGGCTGAGCTCTGGTGTTTGCTGTGGATAAGTCCATAAATGTTAACAAAAAAATCATTGCCCACAAGAGCTGGAGCAGCCATACTTGCAATCCACAGTGTAGCTACACGGTGGTGCAGGTTTGCAGTTTCCCTTGTGTTGGCCATGTGTACCAGGGCAGCGGAAGGGGTAAGCATCCCGGCTTCCCTCTTGCTTGGATTTTGTGCCAGAGCAGAATCACAACTGGGTGCAGGAGGGGAAATTGCAGCACAAAAATGGGTCTGTGGGGCAATTTCCAAATTCAATACACGCTGTGCGTGCCCTGCAGCATATGACGGGTTATAGGATAGCCCTCACTTCAGGCAAAAGGGGCCATTGCTCCAGAGTCCTGGTCTCGGCTCAAGTGTCATCCTTGCAGGATCCAAAGGATTCAAAGTGGGAAAAATGCACCAAACATACAACTGCTGTCTGACCTCGCTGCTCCTTACAATAGGGAAATGTATGAAACATTCTTTGGTTGTTGAATAATTCCTTCTTTAAAATAGTAAAGGAACTAGGTAGGCTATGCATAGCCTGATAAGCTTTAGCCCAACCTGATATGAGTTAGCTGCTGCTTCCCACAGATTCTTCTCCTGAAATGCTAGGACTTCTGCATTTCATGCAGCCCATGACATAACCAAGAAACTTACCCATACGTGGCAGCACTAGAGAGGCCTTTTAGCAGCTTTCTTCTGCTCTTTGTTGTAGAAGCAAACACACAAATCTTCTAGCAGCTCTTCTAGGACTCTCGGGGAGCCCCAGTCATCCAGGAAAAGCACAAAACCAACGCTGAGATTCAAGGGGGAGTACGGCTTGCCCAGCAACCGGAGGTGAACTGTGGGGTCATTGCCACAGCTGCAGGTCTGCTGGCCTCCACTTGTGGCTACTCTGGCCCAACCCCAGCTGAGTCCCTCCCTGTCCCCTCACTCCCGTACTGGGAACTCCCTCACGGAGTGTTTCCCAGATCCTGCTGCCTTTGCTCCTGCCTTGGGAACTCCTGGGCTGGGCTCCACCTGAAACTGCTGGTGCTCAGGGAAAAGGGGTTGTCCTGGCTACAGAGATCATCTCAGAGTCCAGGCAATGCTGGCTTCTCCTGCTTGGAAAGGGCTGGGCCCCGCTACTACTGAACTATTGTCTCTTTCCTCCTCCTTCTTCTCTCGGGGCTTTTTTTCTTCCTAGCCTTGTTACTGCTTTGCTGTGTGATTCTTGGTGATGTCAGGTCTTTATTTAAACTGTTGCTGTCTTTCTCCAGCCATTTTGCTCCAGTTTCTCTCTGGTCCCTTTTCTCCTGCAGCTCAGCAGCCCTCTCATGAACTCTAAGCTGGTTGTGATAACCACAGCTCATCATTTGCCTCCTCCTGGTACATTTGGTCTTGGATCTCAGTCTCTGGCATCAGCAATGCAGTCTTTGCTGAGATTTTGTACAGCACAGAAGGCAAGGAGGCAGACCGCTTGCTGAAAGTGAAGTTTCTGGCGTGAAAGGGGAGGGACTGCTTTCGCAGGGGTGTCTTTCAAGAGCTACATGTCCAGTTTGGGCAGAGACAAAGGCAGGGCTGTGTTCAGGTACGCATCCCGCAGACAGAAGATCTCGTTTTCCGGGGAGGATTTTGCCCTGTGCTGTAGGAGGAGGAAACACTGAGGCTGCGCCCTGCTCCTGATGGCTGGAGAATGCAGTGCCATACTGCTCTTATCATTTTATCTGCTCGCTTGAGGTCTGGATCCAGTTCTCATCAGCATCATGGGAAAAGCTCCTGTGAATTTCAGTGGGAATTTAATAATATCTATTTCACTGCTCAACTCTAACTTTTTTTTAGACCAGCTCCTTTTGTGGTAGGAAAAATACGGACTTTTCACCATCTGAAACAACTGCCTGGGAGTTTCTTTCTGCCCTGGCTCAAAGCAGAGTAATATTCTATGGCTACAAGAACATGCTTCTTGCACTTCAAAGTCACTGTGGATAGGGTTTATACTTGTTATTCCGCTTAATTTTTCTGACTTTGAAATGATTATGGGGTCTCCTCTGAATGCTTTATGGGGTAACAAAACCCCAGATGAACAGGGCTTTCCAGCTGAGTAAATAGAAGATATTTTCATAAATCTTCAGACTATTGGAACATCAACAATGTTATCCTACATGGGTTGTTATGACTTTGTATTTGCAGAGTCGTATGTTGAAGCTTAGACCTGTGCTTTCAACCTTGTCTTCCATTAAGCTAGAAACTTCAAGTAATCCCACAGAGGGTACTTCAGTTAAATAAACTCTCAGAGCCCTACTCGAAGGTCTCTGTAGCCAGCTAAGGTGAAGATTACGCTGCTTTGGTCACCTCCATTTCCTCAACTGGGAATCCCATGCTTTGACAAGGGATTAATGTCAGGGCTTTACCTCCCCTCTGCTGCTTAAGATCTTAACACACGTGGATGACAGGACAGAAAGTGAAACCATCTTTTTTCCTGCAGGAGTCCTAGTTTTCTGGCCAATGCTTTCCCTTCTCCCCCATCACATCACAGTACTTTGTGAAGTTTCCCCTCCCGTGTGTGATATACCAAATACACTTCACTAGGCAAGTGTGTTGCCTTAGCGGTACATGCAAACAATGCTGCTACTACAGGCTGGAGCAGAGACGGGGCAAGGAGAAATCTCTGCTGATGAGGTGACCAAAAACCTGAGTGGCAGGGTGGCAAGCACAAGCTGGGCCATGGGAATTCAAAGAAACAATATAAGGTTGAACTAAGTTCCCCACTCAAGGTGTGCCCAATGCCTGCAGCACAGAGCAGCTAGTTGTTGTACACGAGTGGCAAGAAGACCATCAAGAGCTGCAGCTGTTCATGGTGTCCAAGCCCTCTGCTGACTCTTCTGCTTATTCACAGAGCTCTGCTCAGGAAAGGTCAGCTCCCTCTCTATGATGCTGGTCACTCACAGTGCTGCCTTGCTGTCTGATACACACTGGTCGCTCTCTGTCTCTAAAGCATGGGCATCGGGTGGATTTCATAGATTTTGTAAGCAGAAATCAGAGTCTCAGTGGGAATACAGATGTCCTGTGTGACCTTCAAAAAGTCAGAGGTGTTTGTCCTCCTCAAGGTCCACACCTTGGGCAGCCAAAGCTCAAATCCTACAGGCAAGGAGGAAAGCCCTGGCTCCACATGGCACAGGCAGAGCAGGAGGAAGCCCACAGAATGGACCAGGAAATGGGAACAGGCATTTTCAGTGATTTTGGAGATGACCAGTGACATCAGCTCAGAGGCACATTCTTGGCTCATCTGCTGCTCCATACAGAAAGGCTCCCCTGCTCTTGGGCAGCCAACAGCCATCAACCAGCTCCCTTCGGCTTTTTCACAACTGGGCTGTGTTCTTATTCTCAGCATGGACTTTCATTTCTGCCTGCTGGTTGTCTGTTGTTCTTCAGACCCACAGCTGGGGGAAGTGCCTGTGGAGATGGTGTTTTTCTTTCTAAATCAGCAAGATTTTTTTTTTTAATTCTTCACAGTTCGCAAGTTGTTTGTAGCCAAAACTCACATATCCCCGTTCGATTTGTTTTCCATCTACTTTATTCTTACTCACAAGCTTAAAAAAATGAATTCAGATAATAAAACCAAACTATTCTGCTACAGTTCATTATCCGGGTTGAAACACCTTCCCTTATGTTTGTTTGCCCATGGGAAGAGATGGTAAGTCAGAACCTCTGTGATCTTCCCAACTAGGGAGGCAGAAACAGAAAGAATATGGAACAGCTTTTCAGCTGATACAAATCAGCACAGCTCCCTTGTTTTCAGTAGAGCTTTCCTGCATTTGCCAGCTTAAGATCCATGTCTGAGTTGTCTGAAGTGTGCTTACGATAGTAGTAATTCCACGGCAATCCAACCGGGCAATAGCACCTCAGTCCATGTATAAACATAAGCACTCCTGGGGAAAAAATAATTATCTCTGTATTTGCATATTATTCTAACATTCCTTAAATACACATAACTTCATAAGCAGCCCTAATACGCACAACAAAAAACAACTGAGTAAAGATACAAAAATGTGTTGGCATTCTTGAGTGAGTAGTTACTAGTGTACATAGGACCGCTGTCAAGTACAAATTTAGTCAAAGCATAAATCTTCAGTAACACAAATGATGGATGATGCACCCATTAACTTTGCTTCCTCTCCATTCATGAACTGTCCGGGAAAAAAAAAGTTTTTGCAATTGCTGTTACCTCTTAAGCACAGGGTGGGTCATCCAGCCTTTTCCAGGCAAGGGAAAACTTGGAAAAGCAAGGAATTAGTTCCTGAACAGGTCCTCACTGGAAAGCTGGGAGGGAATGGAAAGCAGAGAGGAGGACACTGCAAGGCGGGGAAAGCAAGGAAATCCTTACACAGACACCTACGTTCAAAAAATAGCTATTTATAGTGCGTAGCCTAACTGACCGGACAAATTCAGTGGCATTAAGAACAAAAAAAGATAATTCTACTGAATGATACAAATTGACAAAATGAGTTCTGCGGAGTAAAGGAGATCTGTAAAACAAATCCAGAGTAGACTGGTAAATCTACGTAGTAAACAAGTACAGAGGCAGCACAGCATACACAGACAGGAGGACCTGAACAAAATTCAGAGGATTTAAATGGAACAGAAGAATTTCTGCTGAGTCTAATGGACTAAGATTTAATTTTCATTCTGTAATTCTATCGTAACTATTTTGGCATAGTCAAAGCGACATAACGAAACCCGATGCACAGTGTCCAAGCATTAATCCAGGACCCATTCTGTGAAATGGTCAAAAAATAATGCATTACAGTCTGTCACCTGTGCTCATATACGTTACCTACAATTGTTCTGCACTTGCATTTTGAGACTCTTTTCACAATAACATGTGAAATGTTAAGGGCATTGAATAGACTGGAAGTCTTGAAGCACCATGACATTAATTTGTTTCACATGAATTGTGTTCCCCATGACCTCAGCTTCTTGTTTCTGAGTTTCTATCCATAAAAAGTGGAAAATCAAACACATGGAACTTCAGGAATAGCAAGTCTGATGTTAACACAGGACAACACTGTGACAATCTGTTCCCACTTCTTTCTGTGCCATGGGTATTTATCCCCAGTACCTCGTGGTTTACATTCAGAATTTTAGGTCTCATCACTGTGGCTGGCCATGAGAGTAACCCCCTGGAAGGGCCGTCCATGGCCTGCCTGCCTTCCATACCCCTCACTGCAACGTGATGTAGTTCTTTCGTTGTTCATTGTGCTTAGACTTAGTCTTCACCTTCAGGATGTTATTTTCTTCCATATTCTTCTCTACTCACCCAAAATTTGCCTCAACATTTTAGGTTTAAATATATTTATCTGCCTTTTACTCCTCCTTTAAGACCCCAGTTTCACACAGATTTAAAACAACAGGTCTTGTAATTAGGTTGGATAACTGCAATCCAAGATTTTTCCTAGGCAAAACTCCAGTAGAGTTAATTGGCTTCAGTGGGAGACTTGTCCGAGTAGTAAGGGCAAGACTTGGCCTCAACGAGACTATAAATTCCAGTTTAAAACTCAGTAGTTGTTCAGACACTCGCTCCCGTGACAACATCATTCTTCGTGTTTCCTTTCCTGAATTCCTCTCCTAGTCATAGCAGGAAAGCTTTCTGGCACCAAAATCAAATGATAATACCCTGGCCCCCCCCTAACCCCCATTATGTCTTGTGGAAAGCATCGTTGTCTCTGCTGCTCTCAAAGGTAGTGTAAAGCCTCCAAGACGCCGGGTTTCTACATTTTGTTGAATTTTGGAAAGGCCAGTTCCTCTCATGTAGGCAATAAACAGGCCCCAGTAAGCAACTGTGACCCTGCCAAACTCACCAGTTGCTTTAGATGATGTAATAAGTACTTACATTTCCAATAAACCCACACTGCCTTATTTAAGGTATTCTCCATAGCTATGTAAGGGAGCACACTGCTGTACAACAACTACTGAGGGAATTCTGCCCGCGCAGCCCTAGCAGCACTACTTAACTACAAGCACGGGTTCAGGAGTCCCGTCCCGCCACTGTACGTTTCCGTGCCTCCTCAGAAGCTGTAGGCCACACTCCTTTCTCAGTGTAATTCTCTTTGTGGTGAAACACAGAATCACAGAATAGTAGGGGTTGGAAGGGACCTCTGTGGGTCATCTAGTCCAACCACCCTGCCGAAGCAGGGCCACCTACAGCAGGCTACACAGGACCTTGTTCAGGTGGGTCTGTCTGGGATATTACATGGTCCAAAATATAAGTAAAAATTAAACGCAGCCTAGTTCAACAGACCATATAAGATATTTTCACACGACCAGCCTTATAACAAAGTACTCTGACAGTTTCTTGTAACTGCGCAGAAAACACTTCATTCTTCATATCTGAGATCCCAAACATTTCCCGTTCTTTCAAATGCTTCTGTCACTGATTTGTATTTCCCTTTGCCAAGGAAATTGTAAGAAAACAAGTCAGTCCGATAGTGCTTCCCGTAGGTCACCAAGTTCCTGCCTGAGCAGCCTTCAGGGGAAAAGAGCCTTTCCGAACCTAAAGCTCTGCACTAAGGCTGTTCTAGCAGTGGTCCCCCTGGTCTCTATCAGGCTACTGGATTTAGTTCACCAGATGATCTCAGCTACTGTGGAACCACATGGGGAGCCTCTCACCTCTGAAACTTGTGACACAGATCATTTACGACCTTGTGAGCTCATGCATCCGGAAATGAGACTGGTACCACCCTGTTTAAAAGGCCCAGGCTCTGCTTGGCAAGCCCTGGGACTAAAAACACCGCCGCACTCTGCACTAGCGTTAGAACAAAAGTGCAAACTTAGGATAGAGGCACTTTTGGTAAGCGGAGCTGGTAAAACATCCACTGTTCCTCCACTTCCAGCACAAACAATGGTATGTGGCCTAGGTCACCTACTCACATCCAAGTTTGGCTCTAGCCGATGTGATTCCTGATTTTCAAAAAGAGCAGAGATGGAAGTACAGATCCTGATATGGAATGAACAGACAGCACCGACGATGTGACACTCCTTGCAACCCCTACGCTCCCTCAACGCCCAGATACATGCAGTGAACACACAGGAACCACAGAACAGAATTTAGAAGAACAGTCATCCAATGCTGCTGTGTGAGACAAGCTCACAAGAAGCTAATGGACGAGATTTATTTTTAATCTTCTGGACTATGGGTGTGTCGGGAGCAGGGAGTGTTCAGCAGTTCTGAAGACAAATCAAAAGTGCAAAAGAACTTGTGAGAAGATGCAATTTTCATTCACTGTCTTCCCTCTCCACTGCACCTTCTGTTCTAACACTGGGCCAAAATGACTGAGATGTGACATTTGTGAAACCTGGAGCTCAATGGAGAATTGGGGCTGAGTTGTGCCATTTTAGCAGTGACTTTCTTGCCAGGTAAATCTTAGAACACAGTATTTGACCTATCTGTCATACAGCATATTTTGGAGAAAGACTGTATTTCTGTTGTGAATTCAGCTCTTCACAAGCAAATAATCTTAGTTCCTTCCACTGGCCTCCGGAAAATTAAATCTAACTCACAAAAAATAGCCATTTTGATGAGCGTTTAAACTGACAAGTAAAAAGCAAAATGCTAGTCACTCCACACCATTGTCGAATTTTTCTCACATTGAGTAATTTTGGTTCCCAATGGAGTTCACACTACCTACCTATCACAAAACATCTGTGAATGAAACTGCTTGGTGAAATATACCTTGTATCAGATTGAAAAACAACATTAGAATCAATGGGATGCTAAATGATCTGAGGCTCTTGAGCTTTGACCTTGTCGAGCACTGCCAGCCCACGTGTCCAAATGCCTTTCCAAACACTTAGCAACGAGTCAGAACGTGGGTCATTAACACATTTTGTCATGTTATGCAACTTTTCCCTCCCCTCTAAACTGGGCTTTTTTCCAGGTCCAGTAGCCAACAATAAATCAATCACGGTCTCTCACAAGCCTTTTGACTTAAATTCTCTCCTGTAGGTTGGGTTAAGACCACAGCAGAAATCACTGCAGGAGGTGAGGCAGGAAGGGACTAGTGGTGACTGCTGTTTAGGAGATGTTTGCTTGGTTCACAGCCGTTCTTGTTGCCATTCTTTGTGGACTCCTCTTCATTATCTGTTAAAGAATCTTCCTCCTCTTCATCGCTCCGGTCATCTTTCAAGTCCTAGGAAGAAGAAAGCACTGTGACCATATCCTATACTTGCAGTATTTACTGTCAGATAAGTTACCGGAGCGCTATTACCAGTGCAGGCCTTTCAAAAAGGCCTACAGGTGCCAGATAGGCAAGTCTCTTATTTTTAAAGTAAACCGGGTATCTGGATCTTTGCAACGACTGAAAAAATAATTAATTAATTCTATTAGTCAGATGCGCCCATTGCAAAATGAAAAGATGGTGCATAAAAGTTCCAGAACACAAGACGTTCTCCCTTCTTGGAAATTCCTCATCATCCTCTGAAGACAATATTCCTCTGTCCTCCATTTGCCTCAGCAAAAAACAATGTGCTAAAGGGAACAAATGACAGGGGAGCACTAAATACACTAGACATTGTTACAACTGCTCCCCAGAAACACCCCCTCCCCCCAAAATGGAGGCTGACATCCAAGGACAGACCAGCTAACAATGCTTTAATCTTTCAGAACCTAATGTTCTTTAGACAGAATTTCTTCCATGACCTTGGCCCAGTCATTTGACCTCTTCTTAGTTGTTGCTGTTTTCCCTTGTAAAGTATTACTGGTAATCCCTGGGTGCTGTGGGATTAATTAACAATTGTGAAGTGCAGGGAAGATGAAAGGGACATTGTATAAGAGCTACATATGATGAATACACTCGCCCAAACATAAGAGTTGAGAGGCTGCCTGCTTCTGACAGGTGTAAACTAAACAGTGACTGGTTGTGCCAGCATCTCCTGGTATGTACTTTGCTTAAAGAGATAAGCAAATATATCCTGCTAAGGGAATTGCTAGGGAGCCAGGGATAGCTGCTCCATTAGCAGGGATGAAAGGGGGTCAGCGAGAGAGTCTGCCCTTGGGAAAATCCCTTCCAAGCTCTATAGGAACAGCCTCCCACCTCTGGCAACCATACTTCATCCCCAGACAACCAAACATGGTACTTGCTAATGAATGTTTCCACCACACGGAGAAAAGACCTTGTGTCTACCCAGTATTTCACAGCAAAGGTTAAGGAAAGGTAAGACAATTCTGTGCTTTTTGGCACGATGCATAAAATATACCACCACTCTCTTATTTCTCAACTCCTACCATAACCCAAGACCCTACAATGTCTTCAGAAGTTTGGTTCAAACAATTGAGGCTTTGGCGTTAAAACCAAGCACATCTATTTCCCTTTTAGTGCAACAAGCTTACAAGAGCAGTACCTGCCTCCCTGGAAGGACTTTCCATCCCAACCAATGACCTGCTCTGCAGACTCAGGGTAGGATGCCCTAGTTAAAGATGCTGTATATCAAGTAAACACGTCCTCCTACCTAAGGAGTGTCTAAAAATGGAAGTGATATCAAAGCAGGCACCTAAGAAACCTTCCCCGCCTCCAGCAGTTTCCCGTGTGATGAGCTGCCACCACTGCTCCTCTCTTCCAGTTGCTTGAAGGTGCCTGGTAGACCTGATACTACCTGATAGACTCCCCTGATAGCCTCTAGTTCTCATGTTGGAAGAGACGGGCAATAGTCATTCCCCCTCCAGCACCTCATGATTTAATAGACCACCTCTCACTTAAAACCAGGAGTTTCCCTGTAGCTGAGGATCAAAAGCTGGGCCCTTGTGCCATGGCTGACAATTTACCCATTAGCACCAAGGTACCCAGTTTGTGAATAGGAACTCCCAGAATTTAACAGCCAGGTATTCGGTGGTGTCAATGTTCAAGGATTGGGGACTGCCGCAAGCGTCATGGTGTCTTTTTGTAACGCAGGGTGTTTGGCCTGCAGGACTGTCTGCTTCTCTCCATAGAAGAGCACGTCTCCTCCAGAGCTGCGTGCTGGAGCTGGCACGCATGTTAGCCCTTGCGCAGACCATCTGCTTCCTGCACAGCCCCAGCGAGGACCGCTCCATCGTGGGTAAATTTGTTCTCCTTGTCCTCTCTCTGGACCTCAACTAAACAGGCATAGACTGCACGCTCTTCCTGCTCCTGCAGTGATGTGCCAAGGTCAGAGACGAGGCACAGGAAGGAGAAACCAGTGCTGTTCCTGCCTCTCCTCTATCTGCTCTCAGAATGAACTAACAATTTCACTTTCTTAGCCTCCTAGTCCAAGGTCTTTCTTAAGCACGAAATTCATACAGAGAAAATAAATCACTGCTCAGTAATAACTCATTCAATTGCAATCTCATATTCCTTTATATATTGCACTTCCAGTAAAATGTACAGGACTAGAAAGAAAATTGAAGCCTAAACTCTGTCTCATCACAAACTATAAACTTCCTGGAGATTTTCTTTTGCCTTTTCCCTAACAACATACAAAGGGTATCAAAACAAACAAATCTTACTGTAAATACTGTAAAATAAACTTGGCATGCCATCAGCTAGAGAAAAGACAAGACTGCCTTTCCCACACAATTTTCGAGGTTCTGCCTCTTTCAGATCACCTCTCTCGCTCCCGGTAGCTTTGCGATTCTTATTTGCAGTAAAAGACAAATATTGAGGGTGTGGGGGGGAGGCTTCTTACTTTTTGCCACCAGAAGTGTTTCAGAAAAAAAAAAGCAAACTAACCCTAAGTACAGTGTCTGATACGGAATCCGCTAGACTCACTGGAAGTACTCTCATCTTCCTGAGCCATCTCTGGCTGAGGCTGCAAGTGTGGGGAGTGACGGGGGAGGAGTGCTTTTGTGCTCACTGTGAAAAGACTTGAGTCAGTACAGTCCATGAGTGCATGTTTCATTTTGAGCACCTCATGGTGGTCCACAGAAGCTGCTGGTACTCAAGCATAAGCTTAAGAACAGCTGGCAATCTGCTTTGCTTTGACTGATAGCTGATACGTGACACCAATTCCTGTCTCCTATAGGAATGAGCTGGCATTTCCAGCATGGAACTGGAAACTCAGATAGGATTTGCTTCCCAGTTTCAATGCTGTCAAGCTGGATGCTCTTGTTAAAGGCACTATATGCAGTAATTAAAAACCATGTAAATGTTTTTTCCAGCATGCTGGAAATCCCTGCATTTGAGATAATGTCTTACATACTTCAAAGCAGCAGGAATTGAATTTCTTTGTGGTCTGAAGGAACGATTGCAAATTTGCTTAATTCTGGGAAAGAGTACTACTCCTGGAATCTTGATAATAAGCACAAAAAAAATGCTGCTAAATCAAATCTAAATTTTTGCTGTATTTTTAATCACAAACCTGCTTCCTGACCAAGTGCCTCTACAAATTCTTGCTTCAGAAGAGTCTGCCCATTTTTGTCTACCTTACTGAAGTGACAGAACAGAACTTCAAATAGCAACAGCTTCATCTGTAACTACAAAACCAAACCTGTCTCTGTAAATTGTCTAACAGATCACTATAAATATATTAAGATATGATTTTGTGCCTCTTAACGTTGACCTTCTAAGAATAACAAAAAATGTAACATTTCTAGGATTTTCTCCGCTTTAATACCACGATGTTTTCTGACCCACTGACATCATATATTATAGCTGTTCTTTCCAAATCCGCTCCTACTGTCCCTGAGCAACAACAGATGACTGTACTATCAGAAACACAAGAGCTGGCAAACTGCACGTACCACAACTGAGGCCACCATTAATACTTCATGCTTCGGTTTAATGGCATCAACTGCATTTATTATACTTCAGATGGTTTAGGGTAACAGACAAAATGGATGTGTATATTTTATGTTCTGGATGACTAACCAATTTAATCTTTCTAAATGGATGAATGGTTTCAGGGTTTATGAGAAGCAACACTAATGCTATAAAGTCTGCAAGAGAGCCATTTGTAGTGAAGCCAAAGCCGCAAACTTTTATAATCTTTTTTCCTTTTGTTTAACCCTTCCACCTGCTGCTTAGTCTGCCTCTTTTAGTTAAATGAACCGTGTTTGTTAAGGTACTTTTGGCTTCTTGCTTTTCACTGCTGTTAGAACATGGATCATTTAAGTCGTCAGCACCACATCTTATTACAGGAACAGTAAAGGACCTTCCAAGAGACCTCACCAAGCAAGAAGACTTCTCGAAATTAAGAGATGAACAAACTTCATTGGCCATTCCCAGCCTCTTGTAAGCAGAAAAACATTGGTCAAATCTCCGTCTAAACTAACAGAGAACTTACTCCTAATTGTGCGAGTTTGTCTCTCAATAAAGCACTCTGAAATCACTTCCCTCTTGACAAGCTCTTGGCGCTGCACTCTTTCTGCTACCGCTGATGAGAGCATCGGGAGGACACGGCTGTGCAGCAAGACAGATGGAAGTGGGGGTTTCCTGTTCCTATGCACTGGCGATACCATCTGAAGCTGTGGAGACATGAGACTGGGCAGACACCACCCTTCTCTCCTGCTCCCCTTCGCTGGGCGCACAGCATCTTTGTCCATGCCCATGCTGAGGTCGCAAAGCAGCCACAGCTTCACATCTGCTACGCAGTAGTTAAAGTGGAAAGTGTAAGAGCAGAAGGAAAGACAGTGCCAAGCAGTACAAAAAAAAAAAAATAACAAAAGAGGCAAAAATATATGGTAGCAACATGGATTGATCCCACAAGCAGTGAGGAAGCCTTCACAACGTGCCTTCTGCTTTCTCAGAAGGGGAAGGGCACTTGCTAGCAAACGCACCATCAGGTCAATGTGGCTTGCTGCAGATTGTGAGGTGCAGGTCTCAAAATGTAAGCTGTTATTATAACGACATGCTCCAAAACAGAAATAGCCACTGAGGCAGCATGCAGAAAGAAAGTCTGGCTGAGAGATAACTGCGCACAAAATGTTTCTTCAGTGAAGCTCAGTTGCTACAACATTTTTTTTATGAATCAGCTTCCAATCTGGCTTCTCCCTGGTTCTCCTTGACAAAGGCACGTGATTTTTAAGAGGCATGCAATAACTTCAGCTGGCATTACGAAGGCAATCGTGTAGTGTCCGCTTCACAAATCCATGGTGCGAGCTTGGGAGTGCAGGGGCGGAGGGGTAGATGTTTGTTCGTTTGCTTTTTCAGCTAACCAACTGAATGAAGGAGAGGGTGACACAGGCTTCCTGGGCCTTACTGCGGGCAAAAGCAGGCAAGCTCAGTCCGTATCATTCAGGCTCTCTCTCACTGGTGTAACTGTGCCCGTGGGGGGGTGGGAGAACTCCCAGGCCCGACTGCTCTGGTGGGATCAACGAAGACTCAAGGTTCCTCAGCAGCATAAGGAGATTTCAATTTTGCCCCTGCCTGGCCAAAACTAAAACCAATTAATCTTTTAGGTTAAGCACAATTTACATCCACACAGTTAACTGTATTTCTTCTACCAGGTACAGATATATATAAAAGCAATTCACAGCTGATTCTGGAACTCTAATCATATGTTTTCTGATTTGGTGAAATTTAGATTTTTGGATTTTCAAACATTTATTCTTATCCTTCACTTGGAATTTCCTGACTCTTAAATGTATCTTATTTTAAAATCAGAATGTTCTAAATCTTATACTTAAATTCTACCTTAAGAATATTTTCATTTAAAAATCTACAAACATATTGACTAGATCTTGATTTTCCAATGTAAAGACAATAAATTCCACAGCACCTGCACATATGGAAACAGCTTGCAGTACAAAGATGAAAGCTGTTAGTCAGGTCAGCAACCACTGACTCAAATAAAAGAGATTGTAAACAAGAGAGATAATAAAAAGTCAGTCCAAATAGATAGAAGGGGGTACTTTTCTAACAAATAATACTATAAAGATGATGAATCTCTAAGTTCAACATGTTTAATTCAACTTCAATAATTCAACTCAGCTGACATATGACTTAATATGCCTTTACTTTCCTGCAGAGACTAAGCAATACACATTTGGATTCAAGCAAACTGTTCTGTATTTCCAGCCTGGAAGATTTTATTGGAAAATTTATTTCCCTTTTCATCTTGTACACACTAAGCAACATAAGTAATGTTGATCTTCCATGGAAGATGCGTTGTTGGACTCTGCTTTCTGCAGTTCTTAAATGAAGATACAGACTTTCTAGATTAATTCTATGGGACATCTTGTGGCCAAAACTCCTCTTACTTAATCCCTGTCTTCTAAGAAAGCCGTTCCCCCAGCTTTCCACTGGGAGTTTTCAGAGGGAACTCAAAGCAGATGTGTGAAAAACAAATTAAAAGAAAAGTTACACTAATTCAATGAATATTGAAAAGAATAGTCTCATGAAACTAGACGTTACTATTAGAACACATCCCTGATTTGGACTGAAGAAATAAATTTAACCTCAAAAAAATACCACTTGTGTTGTCACTCAGCATAACACACCTGTAACTGGAGCTATAATACCCTGACTGTTCAGAAGAAATAAATCATTGTTTACAGTTAATCAGGTACTCTGCGGTTTCAATAAAATCTGCTAGCTGTGTTATTGGAATCCACTAACTAAACCTTGCACTCCAGTGTATGCGGCTTTACGATAATGTCAAAAGCCCAGGAGGTACTGAGTGAGTCATAATGTCCCACTGCTTTTTGAATTATTCCAATTTTAAATCCACAGTTGGCAAAGAAACAAAGAACAACATAATAGGCATTTGATGCTGTTCTCTACAGTGAACTTTTTTTTACCCTAGGACAGAACTCGCAAGTAAGTCAAGGAGTTCAGTGGTATGAACTTTTATCAGAACATGCACTTTTATTCCTTATAAATGCTTTTTTGGCTACGAAACAGCTGATTGGACACTTGCACTTTTCTCAGTGAGGTATGATACTGCACTTAGGATGAATGTTTTGAAACAACACAGCTGCTAAAGAATATTCCTACAGAAGCCTTATGGCACTGCTAAACTAACCTGAAAGCACGAAGTATACAACTGTGTAAATGATCGGCACTTCTGTCTAAGGTGTCCATCAGGGCACTCATTTCTCTCTTATCATCGGTAGGAAGCATTCCATTCCTTGTGTGAAGGATCTAAAGGTTATCTCTGTACTTAAACATACAGTATTTCTAAACACCCTGATATCGAGGCTGTATATAGAATACTTTAACTAGTACCTAACAAAGAAAGTTTCTTAAATAGCATTAGAAGTCCCTGATACTTGTGTGCTTAAGTCACTTGATGAGGGATTTACTTCACTAAGTTCAGCATTCTGAAGGTCGGGGATCTACCCAGAGACTGTTATCTAGGGCTGCACTATAACCAAGAGAAAGAGAAACGGCAGAGGGTGCCCTGCCCCGCCACAGCTGGGCTGACCACGCTGGACACAGTGAATTGCTCCCTGGAGACCCCACTCTTCCCCCACTGATTACAGAGGGACCCTTGAGCTTGAGCTAAGAACAGCTTCAGTTACGTGTGACAAATCCTAGCCTCGCACGCTTCACACCCGTCACTGCCTGGTTAAACCCATCGACTGATCACTTGGTTTGGTTGCTTTCTGAGGATGTGAACTCTGCAGTGTGCTGTGCCTGGTCAAAAGTTATTAGAATTATTTATGCAGGAGAGACTGCTCCTTTTAAGATTTCTTCCTTTCTTTGCATGCAGTAAGGATTATGGAGCACTCCCAGGTCCTCCTAGAGAAATGTATTTTCTTTAAATACAAGACAGGGCAATTTCCTTTTTCAATTGATCTATCATTGAGCTATCATAGCTTTATTTCAAGCTTTTTTTTTAATTGATTAAGCAGATTGCAGTACTGTGAACCCCTCTGAAAATATGAGAATTACCTCACAGAAAGTCACAATTCAAACCTCCGTAGCATATATTAAAAATAGTAAATGAAGGCATCAAAAGTTCTGTAGAAGGCCTAGGGTTTGCTCTGTGAATTGATCTTTGGCAATTGAAAAAATAAACACATATGCACACTATTATATATATATATAGTTTTTATGTAAGTGCATATATATAAAACTAGCAACAAATGGAACGTTTCATAAATATCCTGCTAGAAAATTAGAAGATACGAGCAGTTAACAAGGGAAGTCAGAAAAACTGTCAGCAAATGCCCTTCTGTGAACAGCAAGGTAAATCAATTAATTTCTAAGTAAAAACTTTACTAACATTTGTCTTTTATCTGAATTAGGAACTTCCACATAAAGAGAGCCATTTAGCTCAGGGATTTACTAACAGCAGAGTTGCCCAGTGCCAGACATACACGCAGAGAGAGGGGCGGGGGGTGCTTGTTTGGCCAGATCCATTGCTGGTGAAAACTAACACAGTCCCATTGACTTCAAGCCGAGCCGTGCTCATTTATACCAGCTGAGAACCTGGCCCTGTACCAACCCCACAGGCTTCGGCTGAAATGGCCAGGGCAGGAAGCCTTGCTTTCAGAATTACGTATCGTTTTGGTTTTCTGTTCTTACAGGCAGCGGTCATCTGCAGCTCCTACTGCGGTCAAACTCTGCAGCTTTGGAAGTGGTAGACTTTTACTGCAGCATGTGAGAGACCTGCACAGCCCCATTTATGGCACAGCTAATGTAAGAGGGACAGAGGGAGCACCCACACGCCCAATTTGTTGGACTACGGCCAGAGAACTGAGTCTGCTCTTGCATAGTCTTGTGTGTGCATAACAGGGCTGTGGAAGGGTACTTTGTCCTAATGCTCCCACCCCAGCATACCTCCAGAAACCCATGTATTCCAATCAAATGGTCATAAATTATTTGCTTCTGTTTCTCATTAGTTCATTCCTCCATAATGATCATGACAGTCCCGAACTTAAATTTTCTAAGGTTTACCTGATTTTTATATAACATTCAAGTGAAAGGCATTATGGAGTTATGTGCATTCTAAACAGAGTTTATTTAAAAAAAAAAAAAAAATCCAGCAAAGAACATTGTTTTGAAATCCGAGAGGTATATTTTAGCCTACAGTATAACATGACTCCCTGGCAGTCACTGCTCAGCTGCTGACCGCTTTCATAATCCGCAGTAAAAGGTAAAGATTTAAATAGCAATGTGCCTTTTAACTCACAGTGCCAGGAGATAGCTGGTGGAAGCAACGGAGACCAGACAGTGCTCTTGGATAGGCACGTAACATTGGTGTGCTAGAGAAGAACCGGTGGCTTTTCCTCTGTCACAGACCCTGCGGGGCTACACACTTCGACAACGGAGGTCAGCTTTGACTTCAGCTCCCCGGTAAGGATAGGACTCCAGAGCTCCCCAGGGTGCGCGCAGCAGCTTTTCTCCTTTTGGCCTATCATTGTATATACCAGCCAGAAAACCTCTTACTCTTTTATGTTTTCTTCTGCCTGCCTGACACCCCTCCTCCCTCAGATGAATTTGGCAGCATGAATTGAGACATGTAGCCAGGCTTTGGGCTTAACTAGATCGCTGTAGCAGAATGGGAAATACGCAGATGAAAGAAAGTCATAACAGGAAGTAATTTCCCTTTACTAGGGCACGAGCCTTCACGCTGCTGACCTGGCTGGCTAGCTCCCCTCTCCAGGCTATTAAACAGCTCACATCCCAAAGGCAATCATTTGAATCAACTGGGAAGGTTCCCAGATAGACTGGTTTTCATCTCTAAGAGGGAAAACTTTCATTTCTCCTATTTTGTACCCTTAATAAGCTATGCTCAGGAGAAAATCTGCTATAAATATTTATCTGTTGAGAACCAACAAATTCAGATTCTCCATAACCTATTTTCCTTTAAAAACTGGAAAAGGCATCCCCTACTCATCTAGTTCAATCTGTTTCTGCTAAACCTTTACTCAGAGAGCTCAGACTCTGAAGCAGGACACCAGCGTGTACTGGCCCTTCCCAGCCTAGAAAGTAACCACAAAATCTCAAGTGAAAGCTTTTCCATGACTTCCCAGTCCCACAGAGTCATGAAACTGTAACTAAACAGATTATCATTATCCTCTAAAATACATTACTGCTTTGAAAAATAGTACTTGGAATTAAGGCAAGCGCACCTCTTGGTCCCTTTTGTCAGCACCCTGATAGCCACTGGTGCAGTACAGGCTTAACAAAACACCTAAGTAAAAGAAAACAAAAACTTACGTGCCTCTAGTTTAGGAAACTAAACACTGTCCTCTGTTTAACATTGTGTAGAATGACATTTTTCCAGAATGAATGACTGCTCGCTGTTTTATTTCTCATTTAATTTCTTTTTCTGATAAGTGTACTGAAAATAGATTTTTTTTTTAACTGCTTCAAGAGAGAAATAAAAATATCAGCTGAAAGTTTGAGTTTTTAGGAGTCCAATAAACTGCTGCGCATGACGAAACGGAATATACATTTCATTTCATGCTCCATTTTCACATCCCAGTAATTGCCTGGCGCAGGGAAGCGCAGCACTGTTGTGCACGATCAGGGTCACGTGATGACCCTTCACAGCTCAAGTTAAAAGTACGAGTTTATTAGCTGGGCGCAGCAAACCTGTGGGGTGTCAAAAGCACACCGAACAGCACTCAGCTCAAGCACACGAACACTGCATCCAATTCTATTTGCCACAAAAGAGATTTAAAATGTAATCTCTTTAGAGGCCATTCTACTTTCATGTTACCTAGGGCTTTTTCGCTCTCTCTCATCTTAAGATTTCTGTTTAGGATTGAATATCTCCAGATATTGCACAGTTCAGTGAGAAAGTCGGTTCTGCCTCTGCTGTCAGCACCGCCAAGTGTTCGCAGCCACAGCGCTCCTGGGTGAACGGAGGCCAAAGAGCGACTCTCATTTAACTAAGGTAAACCCGTAAATTTTAACCACTGTGGATCCATGGTCTAATTCTGAAGGATATGAATCTGATTCTAGAGGTAACTAAGGAAAGTAAAGCAAGTGCTTTGGGCTTACATTTGTGATACAGAAGTCTGTATTTCCATGGGGAAATGTTTGAGGACCTGCAAACCTAAAAAACCCCATTGCTTTAAACACCGTGCTGTGGGCCTGCGTTTCACAAACACGGAAATCCTCGCCCAAATTCAGCACTGAAATGCCATACTGCCAGGACCCACGTGGTTACAAAATAAATACAAGATGCAAATGAATTATTAAAAACAAAAGTTCTGTTTGATGCAAACAGATCAAGCACAAAAAAGTAAGAGGAAAAATAATAAAAGGATCACAGGGAAGGGAAGTTGTGCAGGACCCAAGGCGAGTCTAAATCGCCTCAGACGAAACGCTGCTAAAGGCATCTGTCAGGAGCAGGTCGTATGGCCTCTGGGAACTGTATAACTTAATTTTAAAACTTACACAACGGGTTATAGCAAGTCTCTAAAGGGATGAATTCACAACAAGCAAGATAGAAAGTAACATAGGCCAGCACCTCTGGAGGTGTAAAGAATCATTGTTCTTCAATGTAAGTAGTGAGGGCATGTTTTATAAGATCATATTATGTCTGTGTTCCACAGGACTTTCAGGCCTTGCCTACACGTTAATATTAAAACATGTCAAGTATTCTAGCCCATGGGCACACTTTTAGGGACACAGCTTTAGTAGTATATCTTCTCTTGATACAGAAAAGGGAATAACTGATTTAAGGAGCTTTTATATGGCTAACCACTTTCCACAGCAAGGACTCTACTGGCATCCCAGTAGCAATATATAAGAAAGAATGAAGGGAAGTTAACTTGAACTGGCAGAGATTTCTCAGTACAAGAGCAATCCTTAGACAGAACAAAATGCTGAAGTAGAAGAATGATTGCTGGAAACAACAGAAGTATCATAACAAGTATTTCACAGCTCTCATTTCAACCCCAAACCAGTATTTTCTTACCATTTTCAGCTATCCCTACTCTGTCATTAGTCATTCTTTGAATGCTCTCACTGTTCCCTTAGGAATCTGGACCAAATAAGGAATGAACAAACCATGGACAAGGATATGCCCAAGTAAAATCTTTAAAAAGCCTGCTTACTGATTACAAAATACCAAAGGAATATTGAAGATATGTAGATGGCACCAGCTGATTTTTTTAAAGAGTGACAAGTCCAGAAGCTGGCTCTACACCGGTGCAGGGTCTTTTCTGCTTCAGGAAGAGGAAAGAACCATGGTGAATCAAATAAAAATGCAGCCGATGACTCTTAAATGATAGTGATCATTAGCAAGAAGCTCACCACCTTACTTGAAGGTGGTCTGACAGTGACAAAAGAATTAAAAGAGAAAGAACACATATTCCTGGACACATGGACTTTGCATCAGCCCTGAAGTATCCGAGTCATGTGGACATCATGCCCATTTCCTACAACTTACACATATTTTTCAAGATTCAAAGCACTGTAGTCTCAAAACCTTAACTCAGTGTGTAATGGTTTTAACATATATTTTACATCTTAATTTGCCATAATAATGTGGCTATAAGCTGCTGTCATTCGCTCCCTTTTTTCTGACCTTGGAAATAAAATGTTTAATCTCCATGGGTTTTTCCTGGCGAGATACTTTAAATTGGTGCACATGTACATACTTCTCTATATGTTTTTTCAATTTTCCTAAAATATTCTCATATGTGCAGACATGATGACTAGACATGTTTCAATGGTGCTTGAAACTTGATACAAGTGGGTAATTTAACCATGTATTTGAACAGTATTACAGAAACACACAGAGTTTCCTAGCAACAAAAGGCCTTGGACATCAAGATGGCAGCGGGCAGCTAGCATTGCAGTTGCCTGACCCAACTTGAAAAGAAATTACACTGAAGAATGTCCTTCTTCCTCTCGCAGAAGAGCTGATCTAAGATACACTGCTACAGGTCTGACCTCGAAGGGCTTTTCTTACAAGCGTGTCTTGCTTATATACAGGATTACAAAACGTCATATGAGAAAGGACACTTGGGTTCCTTTTTTAGTATTTTTATATTTTCCAGAAGTAAGAACAATCTTTGATTTGAAAAATGTAGTACTCCTGTCCCCTCAAGTTTACCCCCTTGGAAAATGAAAAGCTTCCTAATGCAAAGTAGCCGAGTAAAGCTTAGCTTGTTGATGCAGACTTCCCCCTGGTTAAGGCATTTCTAGAGGACTGGGCCAGGGGAAAAGTGGCAGATGTCCCACGATCCTGGAGACCAGTGCTGCTCTGTGCTATCAGCTCTGGTGCCAGAGACTCCTATGCCTGAGAACACAGGACACACACGGACACAGCAAGATCATCTCCTCCCTTCTTCCCTTTTTCCTCATTTTTATTCATCTCTGGCTGCAGCATTCAGGAGGAGAGAAACTGCATGATTTTTAGTCCAAGTCCTTTTTTGCTGAAGCAAGTCAGTCAGCTGAGCAGTTGTCCCAGAGGGCTGAGCATAATTGTCCCCTTTATTAGTGCAGAGGGCGGGTGACATCTGAGACGAAGAGCTCCTGACCAGCCAGTCTCAGACAAAAGCCATCTCTTCCTGGGGGGGAAGAAGCTACCAACTCATGAAGCTGCAGTGCTCTATGCCATTTCTGTATTAATTCCTGCCTTTAACAAAGCTTCTCGCCGCAGTCTGGAGATAAGAGCATTGAATCTAGACCCACAGCTCGAAGCAAGCTGAGACACAGCTCTGTGTGACCCTCTGAATAACAGCAAAGGGGACTTGGTGGGTACGTGACATCCTGAACGCTTGGGCCCTCTTGTTTACATTCCCCACTGAGTCCCACCTTTCACATCTGACCCAGACAAGTCCTTTAACCTGTCCTTCAGCAAGGGAGAGCAGCACTTCCCACTAAGAATAAACACATTCGAGCTCATTAACTTCCAGCCATGGTCCAGAAGGATACAACCAGGGGAGACACGTGCCCCTGCAGGGATGCTAGGAGCTGCTAACTGCTGCACTATAGTGGTTTTCACTGATGACACCACCAACACAGGGTGGCTCAAGGCACAGAAGGCACCGAAAAAGTCCCTTACACCCTTGCTATGTTCAGAGCTTCCTGCAGTCAAACAACATCAGTCCCTATTCCCAGTTACATCATGACTTCATTTTTCCATCCGAATTAGCTAACTTGCTTTGAGATGTCAAAAATCGCCTGTTTTCTGAATGAAAACTTAAAAGCCTTGGGCAAAGAAACAAAACTCTCCTAATGTAAGGAGGATGGTTTGCTGGTATTTCACTAAAATAGCAACAGCTATTTGCGTGGAGTATGTCTATAACTAATATGTCGGTGTAAAAATGCTGCCTTGCAAGCTCCATTCTTTTCAACGTTGCCTTTACAGCTTTGGAGGCACTGGCTGCTTTCACAGCCAAGTTTGCCACCGCTATGGAAAACAGGCTGCACATGCAATCCAGCTGAAGTCATACAGACCGAAAAGGGCTAGGGCTGCTGCTGCTACCACTGTTAAAATGTTATTTGGAAACCGTCTTCTCAGAGAGCTGTATAAGGAATCAAAAATCCAGGGTAGGGATGCAGGCTTGATACTTTTCCATTTTTTAGCAATGACTAACACTAAAAAGCTCTTATCTCAAAACATTTCTGCCCCTTACAAAGGCATATAAGCAGGCAGGGCAGAACGGCCTTACATAGCTGGCCTAGTAATGTCCTCTTCAGCACCGTATCTGAAGTCCTTCTTGCACTGCACTCTCATATTCTCCACCAATGCGGGTGGAGAACTATCATAGAATCATAGAAGAGACCTATGGAAGAGACCTTAAAGATCATCTAGTTCCAACCCCCCTCTCTTTCTCAGCTAGAAGGCAGAGGAATGTCCCCCTCGATTTCATCTGAAGAGTTGCGTGAGAACAGCACAGAGAACAAGGTCAAAATCAAAAGAGAAAATGAGAAGTAAACCACTTTAACACTCAAAAAGCCAGGCCAGAAATAATTTTCTAATTAATCTAACGGAAGTGAGTGACATGCAAGAAATGCAAATTTCTCAGTGTCTAAGGGAACAAAGGAGATGTTTCAGAAGTCATTTCTTCTACAGATCTGTCCCTTATGTACAGCTGTTTGCTGTCTAACAAGGGTTGAGTTTGTAACTGCAGTTTTCTTACAGGGAAGACACTGGGTCTCCCTGTGATAGCCAGCTGTCTATTTGCATAAGGTTTGAAAGAATCCAATAATCCAAGAATTACAGGATGGTTTCTGTTATCAGTCAAACAACAATTCATGAGGGTAGAAACAAATATTTCTATTTCCTTAAGATGCTTCGCAGCATTAACTACTGCAGATAAAAGGACAGTCAGCTCAATTAAGTTTTTGCCTCTTGATCCTCAAAAAAATACCATTTTTCAATAGCACAACTTAAGTTTCAGCTTAACTAGCAAAATACACCTGTCAATGCTTATGTCAGATTGAAAGAGACATTCTCCAAAGTCCTCTTTTAAAACATTTAGCAAAAAGCATTTACCTACACAGCACCACACTGCACACTTCATGACAAGAGACCTTGCCTGTGAAATGTGAAAACGTTACAACTTCAGGCAGTCAAACAAGAACTAAATTGCAGGAAAGTTTTCTTTATAGTGTTTTTCCTGCATTAACTTTCTCTAGAAGGTAAAAGCAGACTATGGTGGCACCAGACTCGCACTGTTTCTCTGCTCCTGTTGAATATGACAGTATTTCCTTGTGTCATAATATAATGCCAGACCAGCTTCATACAGCTTTCTTAATCCAAAATCAGTGTTCAGGTATAGCTCACCTCAGATTTAGACAAACTTGAAGAACTTTGACTACAAATTTTCTACAGTATTTAAAGATCTCATCACTCACCTCTCCTCTCCTTTTTTGGTATGTCCCTTACAAAGTCCAGTCCTGCTTTCACTCAGAACACAGGAACTTCTAAAGAGTTCTACACCATCTTAGGGCTTCAGCTTTTGGGAGAGCTCATTTCTCACTTACTATCAGAGCAAAACATCAGATATAAGCAAAAAAAAAAGGCTCTAGCTGAAGCTGTGCTATTCTGATCTACGACCTCAGGTGTGATAATGAGAGGTAGAAAGCACGTGTGAACATCTCTCTACTTTGTAGATCCCTATTAAGAATGCTGACACGAAAGTTCAGCAAAACAATACGATATTCCAAGTAAATCTACTGGAGGTATTAGCATCTGTTTGATACTTCACACATCTTTCTGGAGAAGCAAAATTGCTTACCTTTAAGCAAATGAACCTTTTCAAAATCTTGAAAACCAAGTAACCCCAATATAAATGCAAGCCTTGAAGGATCAGTAGCTGCCCATTGAATAAAAAATATGCTATGACAGGTGTTGTGGAGTAGTAGGTAGGCTGATACAACGTGGCACGAAGAATCCTAAAAAAAAATAAAGGTCACTGTTACGGTGCTAGACTTTGCCTCTCCGCTATTTACAACTATTTCTAATTTCACATTCCAAACTGATTAACTATTTCCACAAAATATTAAAAAGCTCTGCAAAGATGACAGATTAATTAACAAACCCTGTCTTAACCAGATTATGCAACTCCATCAAAATACAGGCTTCAGAAGATGAGAAATTTGAGTCTTGCATAAAAGTATTCCAAATACGGTTAGAAAAAATCCCACTCTTTTTAATCTTGAGCTCTGTGTGGTCTAGATACTATGCAACTCAGAGCTTGTCTACGCTGGGTTTTTTAATGCAAATTCTTTCTAATCTGAAATCCACACTCCAGAGAAAATCCTACAGGCTTTGCAACCGGGCTTTTTTTTAATTAACATACGTTTTGTCCATCTTCAGACTTCACTACTTCTATATTATTTGGGGCTTTTTGAGTCCCTTTAATCTCATCATGTTTTGCTTGCAAGATCAAGAACAAGAAACTCAGTGAAGCAAAATGATTGGACATCACTTGTATAGTTAATCAAAAAATAACAAGACAGCAAAAGATATCAGCATTTCCGAAAGAAAATACTACAGGAAATTAAAGCCTTGTGTTGATCAATATTTAGAACTACTAATTTAACCAGCTTGAGTCTCTAAGGGTTTGTCCACATGCAGGGAGGGGCATGAAGGCAAACTAGAGGAAGTCAATGAAACCGTGAATGTGAAACACATTAAACACTGTTTAAAAGCTAAATATGTTAAGCATTAAGCACACTAAGCACCCGTGTGGATACTCCAAAGCAGCTTAAACCATAGCACTCCAAAGTCACGTGTCTAGCACGTTATGATTTGTGTTGACTTAATAAATTAATTGGGCCACCTTAACTTTTCTGAACGCTCCTCATGTAAGTGAGTGAGGTACTACCCAAAAACTACGTAGCAAAAAGAATGCACTACAAAAATTAACTACAATCATATAGGAATTACACTGTACTCTGACTTTGCAGCTACAGTGGGAGGGATGGAATGAAAGGGAGAATGATTTGTCCCAGTTAAGTAGCTCAATCCCCTTGAAAATGCAGGTGCTCACAGCATTTAACTACAGTTTATGACAATAATTTAAATAATACATAAAAGCCTTTATGTAGGCTAGTATATTTTCAAGAGGCTCATTTAAAAACTACTTTTACTTAAATTAATTTTTTAAAGAAAATGACAGTTTTTATCAACTCTTCTTGCTTGTCTTTAGTAGCCAATAATAATGAAAGTTGTGCTTCTGCTCTTTAAAGTAGCATCCATTCTTTTCCTTTTCCCATCCCAACCAACACAAAACTCCCAGTGGAAATGGGAATGAAATAAAAGCCTGTGACTACATTAAGTATTGCTTACCAGAAGGGGAACAGGATGATTCTTGTGATGAAGAATACGATAGAAAAGATGATAAAGAGAATATTACAGGTTCTCTCCCAGCGAGCGTAATTACACATTTTGGCTGCCTGCATTGAATAAAAAACATGAAGCATATTACAAATATTCTCTAAAATAAGTTCCTCTCTGCATTTTCATAAACGAAGACTCATCTTCCACCTAAGCTGGAAGAGCATTTCCCCCCTGTTTGACATGTAAAGCGATCATTTCGCTGATACCTCAATAAAGCAGTATCAATGGACTCTATGGCCACAGTGCTGTGTGCAGAATAGGACGCTTTTTAATCTTTAAGCGTTTTTAAGCATTGATACATTGTTCAGGGAAAGGATTCCCTTTCAGTCCAGGAGAAGAAACTTTTCTTCTGCCAGGTGATACCTGTGACATGTCGTTCAGGGACAACTTGAGTACCTCCAGCCGGAAGTGTATAATGTAGATGTACCCCCCGGGTCAACACAGGAGTGTGAATGCTGACAAAATTACGCCATTTTGGACAAGCAGCCAAAATTTTGGCTGCTAAATTTGCTTGAGAATTGGTACCATGACAAGCTGTTCACAGGTTAGCCAACTTGGTCTAATTTTAACAGTGAAACAAGAATAATCCAGGGAGGCAGCTATATTTCCAGTCCCCATTCTGTACTGAAGAACTCCTCTTCTGCTCTTTTCTCATAACAGATTCTGTAACAGAGCACCAGCTTAAATTATCTAGAAGCTCTTTTTTGTCTTACAATTTATGAATCTGTAAAGCTGTGTCTCTGTGGGGATAGGAAGGGATCGTATGAAACTTGTGGCAAAAAGATTAAAACGTCACTGAACAACACCTGGGCAACAACCAAAAGAACCCAAAAACTCCCACCCACCAAAAAACCCAAAATAAAACAAACAAAAAAAGCTGGAGGGCAGGGTTACCTCGAGCCAGAAATCCGCAGTATCGTGCACAAATATCACCAGTGTTCCAAGACGGACGTAATTGCCACACCAAGAGCAACTCATCAACCCAATGGCTGCCAAGTGATGAACGATGTGAGCCAGAAAATCCTGCGAAGGAGAGAACACAGGAGTTAGAGCCAAGCAAGTAGAGCCCTTGAGGGTCTCGGTGCAGACGAAGTGACAAGCAAGACATGTCACACGCAGAGAGCGATACCCTGGCAGCCAGGAGAGCGTGGATGCGTGCAGGTGTGCCAGGGACAGACTGATGCTGCCCTCATGTGGCTGCAAATCCAGGGTCAGGACAGTGATTTTCCTTATTAACACTTTCTACCACCCCCCCACCCCGAAACGAACCTTCCAGCTACAAACAAGCACGACCACTTGCCTTCCTTTTGTTGTCAATCCCAAGTGTAAATAAGAGAGACCAGTAAAAAGCAATCTCAACCATGTAGTACCAATATTGGGATGGCAGCAGAGTCTGTAATGAAGAAAAACACAGTTAACTCCAAATAGCAAAAAGTGAATGCCAAGTGAAATTACTCCTTTTTTCCTTTCCTCACTTCTTTTGCTCCTCTGCTGAGTCTTGCTTAAAAAATTAAACTAAACTAAATCCCTGTTCTGGGCTTCATTAAGAAAGATGTTCTGGGAGCCAAATATTTTAACCTTTACTCAGACCAAACTCAGTTCCTGCAGCTCCTCCCCCACCTCTGAATTTTAGCACGCTTTTCTCTATGTTTTTGTCACAGAACTACACGCAGAGTGTTCTGCATTTAATTACAAACAACTGCAAATAAACGAAGCCCTCCATTTTGGTGAACAATTAACATTTTAAACATTCACACATCCCATGACTAAAACGTCAGCTATTTACATAAAATCCTGTGCATCTGCTTAGGGCTAGGTGCTGAGCTTGCTGCTCCCTTGGTTCAATACATTTCCCAGGTGGCAGGAAGCAGGCTTGGTTATCAGGTCCCACGGGCAAGAGAAACTGGGAAATCTCAGGCAGGACTCTTTTTATTCTTAGCCCCTGAGTAGGACAGGAATAAGAAGGCAGTGTGATGGATCACAGATTTATAAAAATAGGAGTGGGGGGCACATAAGAACTTCTGGCACCTGGGCAAGAAGGCAGTTTGCTTAGAGTCATCTGCTATAGGATTGTTAGTAAAATATTTCAGGAAGAAATGAGAGCCTCATGACCCTTGGGAACAACCAGAGCATTGAGCAGAGATCTCCAGAGCAGGGAGTCGCACTATGCCAAACCAAATCACTGCAGCACTCCTTCCACCTTCTCTACTGAGCGACAGGGCCCAGCAGGCACGCAGCACCCAAGCTGCACGGCATAACCCTCTGCGTAACGCTGTTCCGCACTGCCTCGAAGCATCGTCAGGACTGGTGCACGCTTAGGGCTTCTGCACTGAAACGTGCAATGCAGGTAGCATCTAACGTGCGCAACTGGTAAGCTGGGATGGGTGGAAATCATAGTGGTCTGGCTGGAGTGCTGTGCTGCAGCACAGGCAGATCGTGGAGAAGTCCCACAACAGTCAGCAGGAGGTACCAAAGAAGGGCAGGAGGCTCTGGTGCCGCACCTCTCTAGGCGGTGCCCGCTGGGAGGGAGAAGCGCATCTGCAGATTAGCCCTTCCAATGGGGAAATACCTGGAATGCCTCCAGGCCAACGGCCCAATGCCAAAAAGCTCACCTGAAATGGATAGCCAACCCACGTCTGCCATATGTCGTAAAACCAAGGTTTCTGGGGAAGACACATGATTCAGAGACTGATCAGCCGAGAAACAACAAGTCACCTTAACTGAAGAACTTCAACACTTAAAACTTCTCTAAGGAGCAAACTAAGAAGCTATAGTCTTAATAACTGTTTTCCACCAATTTCTAAAGGGATCTTACATCTCAGATTTATTATATTGGTCCCAGATTTTTGGCTTCTTTTCAGGACACCTGAAATGTTCCAGTTCATCATTTCATCATCCAAAGCCGTGGGTGTGTGTTTTATTACTGCAATTACTCAAGATCTGTTGCCACAGTGATTAGATTTTGCTGTGTTTACCAGCCACACACACCACTGGCTCATGGTGATAAACAGAGTTTGGGGAGAAGAGCCAGATGAACGTAGACATGCTGAGAACTGTTCTGCTGCTCAGGAGAGGCATTAATGACACCCCAGGCAGTGCTCACACAAGTAGCGCTTTCTCTGTCACTCCAAACTTCCGACTCAGCAGCAACACCTCAATCAATAGCCATGAAACACACCATTGCTGTGACCCCAAAACGTCCTGCCAGGAAAGGTTTATGGCTTCCTTTGAAAAAAACATGGCCACGTGGTGCCTTTGTAGGTGTTAACAGGGCATGTTCCAAAACCATCTGTGTGACTTCCTAAAACTTTCCTTAGCAATACCGATTATTCATAAATTACTTTATCATCGAAGCTCAAAAGATAATTTAAAAGTTAAGTAAAACCTCAGTGCATATTGCAGCCTACCATCTAGATCACACACACCAAAGAGCCACTGAAACCAGTGAGTCTTTCAATGAGCTTCAAGATCTAGAAATCAGTCCTTATTTTGTTAAAAATATAATACCACACCCTCAAAAAAATAACTTACATCGTACAGAAATATAAATCCAGCAATGGAGGATGTAAGATAGAACGAAAATCGCCAGCTGCAAAATGAAAATTAAAAATAAGAACAAAGCATTATATTTTTATAGATATTGTTCTGAACCAGAATTGCTGCAAATCATTGCATATCACAATCTTCACATAAACATGCCCTCACACTCTACATTAAGGGTTGTCACATATTAACTATATCTGAATTATTAATATTTAAATACTTAAGCTTTGACTAATTGCTACAGTAAATTTTTTTACATTATCACAATACAGACATTTTGATTTTGATTACAGCAGTGATGTTCCAGCCAGACACGAGCTGATAAAAAAAACGGTCACAGCAAATAATAAGATTCCCTAAAAATTAATATTTGACAACACCAACGTTTCCCACTGTATCAGTCTGTCTACAACACTCACACTGACTAAGAACATCTCACAGTCCCCTGACTCCAGGAGGTCTTTCAGCCACGCGGCACATGCTTTCCCATCTGATCAAACACTGCGAGCACCAACAGTGACTTGTTTCAATTGCTGGGTTAATTTCTTTTGATCTCTCTTAACACCGACTGTTGAAAACAGGGAGCTCTATGCAACTTTAACAACAACTATTGGATTAGTTTATGTCTTACTACAGAGGTCTGAATTAACTATAACCGTCAGTATTTGACCAGGCTTACCAGCCTTCAGCTGATCTAAGCTCTTTGTGGCTTAAATGGATATCCATCAAGGCAGATGAAACTTTCAGGTTTTCACCACTGATCTGGTAAGTCAGCAAAGGGGAAAAAAGTCCTTGTGTATCTTAGCAAACCGAAACTATGTTGTTGCTTACATACATCCGAGCAGGATGCTGTGATTTGGAGCCAGCAATCAGCGTTGTAATGACCTGGGGCCTGTGTGGGAGGTATTGTCCCTGGGACTGCGTGCGGCTGGAGACTCAGCTGGAGCATTCCCACTCCCACCTCTACAGGTTCTGAAAACTGCTTCCTTCCCACTCTTCTTCTTGCCAGGAACCAGCCTGACCTTTCCCAGAGCAGCTCCTCAAGATCAGTAGGAAAACAGCGCGGGACTTCACATGCTAAGAAAGGTTGTGATCACCGAGACAGGCACATGGCCCCAAACCCGGTGAGAACATTTTATAAAACAAGAGGTATCCCAGAGGAGAGCAGCAAACAGCCTCCCAGAAAACCTAAATTTGCTAAAAAGGAGGAGAGCACGCCTCAAGAAGAACACTGTACTAATGGACTGAGGTGTATAAAAATTAGATTGTCGTCTTTGGTAAACATTAATAAAGTGCCATAAGAGAGCAGATGATGAGAACCTGTCTGGTAAAAGCAGCCCCTCCTCTCTGAGCCCTACGTTACCTCGAGGCTAATATCCCAGGGGAAAGAATGAGATGTTCAAAGACTGAACCAGCATTTTACAAGAAAACCAAAACAAACAAAAGATGAGGACATGGAATGGCAGAGGCTAGACAAAATAATATGTCTCATGCCTGTGGAAGAATTTGAGAAAACCATTATAAAATTGCCACTTGATACACTGGTAATAGACAATTGTTTTACTTTTCAACCTTAAAGCATCTTTCCTCAGGCGATTAGAAAATAGCACTTCAGAACACCCACTTTGTTGCAGACAGAAAAATTCAAAGGTACATGGTGGAAATTCAGAGGGCAAATGGAACTGGAGAGTGGAACCCACACATAATACCTGGCTCAGAGTTAACCAAGAGATGCTAGGAAAAGCAATGCCATGGCATGAGACAGAGTTTACACAGGGGCTGATTCTGCCCTCATGCTTCCTGTTTGAAGCAAGGGAGGTGTGAGTAGTCCAGTGGGTATAGTGGGACTGATTCTGTGTTGATTGTAAAGTGTAAGCAGTTTTCTGAATCAGATCCAAAGCACAGAGCACCTAACAAGACCATGCCATTAGTCCCAAGACCTACAAATATCTACTGAAGGCACTTGGCAGAAAACACTCAGTGCTCCAGATGAACTCATTACACGTGCAAGACTGCCAGAGCACTACCTCATTTTGCATTTAGCCAAGCTTCTTCATGAATTTGGTGAACAAAACCTAAAAGAAAAATTCATCCAAATTCACCAAATTTTACCCAAATGCCTTTTAAGCTCTGCACTTGGGCACCAAGGCAAGCACTGACAACAGCTGTGCAAAAGGATTGAACTTCAGGAATCTGTTCTCTTGAATCGAGTCTAACAAAAATGAATTTAGTAGGTGAAGTTAAGGGCTGGTAAGTCTTCCAAGGCAGGGAAGGTTTCATGTAAAGGGCTTTCCAAACCCCAGTGTTGCTTCACTAGGAGCACTAACAGCTTAAGTATGGTTTAGATCTGGTTCATCAGATTTTCCTTGCGATTCAGAAAAATTATCCTGGAGATTGCAGGCTTTCAAAAATTTCATAATCCTCACAACACTGACTACTAGTGTGGAATATTCCTCACTCGCTGCCTTGAGAATTGTACCCAATTAAATTCACTGACAAAGAGCAGAGGAATGTTCACAAAATTGCACAAGAGAAACCTGTTTGCTTCATTCTCACCCAAGCTGCCAAGCAAGTTTTAACTTCAGTCTTTGGCTGTGTATTACTAGAGACATCCGTCCATGGCAGCAAGGTCTTATATCAATAACAGGAAATCTTATTGTCACTTGTAAAACAAAGCTAACTCATTCATAAAACAACAGCAAAAACAAACCACGGGTGTAGGTTTGCCAGGAGAGTTTACTCAACTCAGGCTGCAGAGACACATCTACGTCTACCAACTGGATTTATGCCCAACAGAGGACATCACCAAATCATTATCATATTGATTCACACTGAAAATAATCTTGATAAAGTACTCAACTTTGAGCTTTGTAGCTGTCTTTTAACCCTCATTCCTTAAGCTAATCTACACTAAAAGAGGTTAAATCTTATAATCATGTGAATTTTTGCCAATGTAATTTTGCACTGGTACAGTTAATTCCAGTATCCAAAAGGGACAAGCTATGTAAGTAAAGCCATGCCCTTTTGGGGATTTGCAATTTGTATGAGGTTTTGGACAACACTGTCATAGTTAAATAGTGAAAAGCTTAGGTATGGGGTAGTTCTCACACATTTGTGAAGAATCAGACTCCTGAATGCTTTTTCAGTTTTCAGTCACACGCAGGAAGTTTTGAAACCTTTTACATATTCATTATTATCACTCAGAATTGCTCATTGGCTCACTCATCAGCGTATTTGAGCTCATGTTTTGCACAGTAGCCTATGTGCAACCCGTGACATTAGTTAAGATGCCATGATTCCTGCTCTTGAACTGACTTCTGTACACATAATAGCATTCCAAAATGACAGCACGGCTACATACATAAACATGAGTGAGTAAGGATTTTTGTTCCCCTATGATTACTGGCAGGCAGAAAAACATTTTCCTATTCTCTACATGTTTTCATTAAGCACTATGTAGCAGAAGCCTACAAATAAATCCATTATTACACAATGACGAAAACTGTAAAATTTCTTGAAAGTTTTGGGTTTTTTTCCCCAGGAGAAACTGTTAACCTGATTTGGTGAAATGCTACTAGATCCTTTCAATTTGTTTGTGTATGCATAAACCAAAACCCCCATCAGACAGACCTGGCTTTCTGGAAATGGGTGCCCCTTAAAAGGCACCTGAGGACGTCCATTATTTTTTTCAAAACAGTAACACCCACAATAACCAAAAGCATCGTCTTTTCTTACAAAGCTTCCTGAAATTTCCGAAGCACTGTTGGGATCTCAAGGTTCCGTCGTCTCCTAAACCACTTTTCCACCAAATGGGCAGTACAGTTGCACTTTTTGGCAAGGCCTTGAATCTCTGACTGTAAAAAATGGAATAGCGTTAGCAACAAGATGCATTCCAGTCTTATGTTCATTTATTTTGTAGTTCACAGATCAGCTTCCTACTCCTGTAAGGTCTTCATTTATACACATTACCATGCTAACTAGTTATTGGTGTTTAACCTTGCAGACTTCCTGGTTTAATTTCTGAGTGACACTCCCAGAAACCCTGGATTTCTGAGACACTAATTTATATAAATAAAGCAGGCATGAAATGTACAGATCCACAAACCATGCTCTTGTCTTTCTGGTGGCTTCTGATAGTTTCAAAGATTCAAATTCTACTACCAAGGAAGAGGTTGGGCTGGAGGGGGAAGTGCCATGTATCAACACATGTGGACATTGCATCTATAGCTTACCTAATTATAATTAATTATTAGTTGATACTTAAAAGAGTCTCACTGGTGAGACGCAGGCCTGGAAATAAGGTGACCTGAGGTCTGTTCTCCAACCCAATGTACTTCTGTGGTACAGGGCAAGTCAATTAATCTAACCAAGCCAAATCCAGATGGCTTTCTTTCGAGCTCTGAAAATAAATTAGGTCTAGAGCATCGCCTAGCAATGCAGCTAGCCATTCATATGCAACAGTCAGGTGTCTCTGCTTTACGTGTGCTCTGAAGGTGAAGCAGCTCTGCCGTGCAGCCACGCTAGCACGTGCTTAGCCCAAGGCACTGTGACCCTTGCACTTCTGGGTGCTTAGAGCCCCACATGCAGCAGCCTGTAGGCTTCCTCCCTCTCCTCCATCCCAACATCCCGAAGGTGTGGGCCGACTTCCCATGGGGCTGCTGCAGGAGCGGAGGTAGCGTTTGACTCATCCTTCCCTCCCTGGGGAAGCTCTTTCCCCTCGAGGCTAGTATGCAAATAGTGGGTGGCAGCAGCACTGCCTCCACCAAGCTAAGCCCAGTTCAGCAAGCTCTGCTCTGTGAGCAAAGGCACCTCAGCTGCCAGGGAGGGCAGGAGTGCAAACAGCCTCTGTGTTCAGCCCATCCTGCTGCCTGGAGAGATCTCTCCTTGCCACGCAGGAATACCAACTCTGCTTTGACAGACAGTGGAGCCTAGGAGCCCTCCATCGCCAGCCAGACTGCTGCATGCTTTCTCAGGCACTGGTCCCCAAGCTGGACACTTAGAGGATGCAGCCTGAATCTTTGCCATGTACTGATGAGTATAAAGATGCTGCGCTTCCTTTCAGAGATCAGTTGTCAGACTGTACTCAGGCAGAAGGAAGGTAAGAAACAGAGAGATCGGGATGCTTGCCCAGGCAGAGAAGAGCTCGTCTGTGAACTGATGATATCAGGCAAAAGACACAGTAAAAGAACAGCAGAGTTAGGGATAGAAAGCCAAGTTCCATGTATCATTAATTATCAATATCCCTTCTTACTAGAAAGAACACATTTATTTCCAAAAGCAGTGTAGGAACACCACAATTGCGAACTTTCCGAGGCTGCATCCACACCAAAATACCTGTTTACCATCAACAATCAAGTTCTCTCATTTTTTGAGATAGTAAACTTTTGCTATTCTTTTTTTCCTGTTCAATTTTAAAAACAAACAGGAAAGTAATAGAAAGATTGCTTTTCTTTCCCACATAAACCAGGATTAAATATGCAGCAACATATTGGATCAAAAGGCTTCCATGCGAGCGTTCCAATATTATTGCTTGCAATAAATATGATACCACTTTCCAACAACAGATGTCAGCTGATGTTCTCTCCAGGCAGAATGAATTAAAGATGGAACACTGATCTTCACTGGAAATATTATGAACAGTCTAACCTAGAACAGCATGCCAGAAAATCAAACATCGTAAACATATTTTCTGTTTTGGATGCCATATACCCTTGTCAGCAGAACAGCAACAAAAACCCAAATAAATTAAGTCATCTGTCAATCAGCTGGAACTCATCCCATGATGTCATTGCTGATAGCTGATTGAAACAGTAAGACTTGGGATTTTTCAAAACCAAAACTAGTTAAAAAGAATGAGAATCCTTACTTGGGATGGATGTTTTGAGCACTCCCGGAAATAACTCTCTAAAACAGGATTAGGCTGTGGCTTCACACGTCTTACATTCTTTATACCTAAGGCTTTTGCTAGAGGTACAGCAACATATCTGAAAAGACATACCATGAAAAACTTTAAAAATACAACACGGTTTCAAGACCTTAGCTATTCTCATGTCAGGATATGAAGAAAATAAATCTGAAGCAATTTAATCTGCCATAGGATATGGCAATGCACTGTGAGAGAAAGGAATCTCCTTTTAGCTAATCCCAAGAGAGAACCATAGCATATATTGGCAGTTCTGCAAAAAAGCAGACCTGAAGACTCCAGTTTGCAGTCATGAAACGCCATAAAACTAAAGGAAAGATACTGAATTTGTGTCCTTGTCTTTTTCAGAGCCGTACTGGAGTCAAGCAACAGTTAAGGGAGTGAAACAAGAACAGATGCTCTCTCCATGTGAGCTGAAAGATTGCTGCTGGGATACTTTCTCCTAGTGGCAGGTAGTCACTTAGCGCATTGTTTCACCAGGGTACCACTGCCCAAGACATCACACTTGGCTTGCGGCCGCTAGCTTGTGGCACACAGCAGCTCCCCCAGAGACTGAAGGCTTCTCTTTCTCCTCCATCTTCCAAACACACATTGCTGTAGAGCATGCCAAATGCTTCGCTCTTCTACTTGGGCAGGCTTTTCTGAAAAAGCCCCCCTCACTCCTGCTGATATCAGCAATTGAGTCCTTATTACTCGTAGCAGCAGTCAGTTTTCCTCATTCATGGGCAGATTCACTGCAGGCCAGATGTGTGGGCTAATTATTCACACGAGCGATTTCCAATAGCAGCAGAGTGAGACACAGCTGGGCAAGCATTTACTCAGCAGACACGGTGAATGGTTATAAACATATGATCCAAATTACTTTTGATCTCTAACATGAATGATCTTATCTGGTTCTGTTTTAAGTTTGTCCAACTTACGACATTCCAAATTTCTTCATTCTATCCTGAAATAATTATAAAAACCTACTAATCACATTCTTCAGAGAAAAAAAAAAAAAGTCAAGCAAAAAAGGCACAAATAAGTAAGTCAAAGCACTGCAAATCTTAATATATTTGTAGCTTTCTTCCACGGAGCCAGCCTCTGCCTGTCCCATAAGATTCCAGCTGCAGAAGCAGTCCACCTTTCGGTGCCAAAGTGAGATAAAAAGCAATCAGCATTACTAGATCTGCATAAAACGTTCACATGAAACTTTGAGATCCCTCCAGTCTGCCTAGTTTTGCTACAGCTAGACAGGTGCGATGTATTAGCTGCACACAAATGTTCTGGTGGATGACCAAACAAAAGGAGAGGTTTGGTTTGGAGGACAAACACCTCTACCCTGCCACCAAGGGAGAAAACGCAAAAGGAAACCCAAATGGGTTTGTATTAGTTGTATCTCTAGCTAAAGGAGATAATTAGAATTATCCAAATATTTTCCTTCTAGATTGGACCACAGCCACATGTTCCTAACGGTGAAAATATTTCCCAGTTTTTCACCTGCCATGTTATCTGTACTAGATCTTTCTAGCGAACCACCAACTAATGCTCCTTTATAAAAATGTAAGAACACTGATCTAAATATATCTTATTTTAAAAAAACAATTTAGCATTAATAAGGATTAACATTGCATTTAGATTTCTTACCTTTCACTAACGAATCGGATAATCAGCAATACAAAAGCATATGGTATTGTGGCATATAATTGATGTGGTTTTGGAAAGACAAGTCCATCACGGTCTACAAAATGTGCCCATGTGACATTGACAGGCATCCAGATATTCTCCCACCAGAACCAGCTGTTGAGCGTCTTTAATATGTGCGCCATGCTAAGCAAATAAAGAGATGATTAAAAATTATTCCTGAAGTATTAAAAACAAAATGCATGAAATAAAACATATTGAAGCTTGTGTAGAGCAGTGGCTCACAGCTGGCAGAACATTTCCTAAAGACAAGGTGCAAGCAGCAGATGAGGCCGGGGTCCCACAAGAACAAGCTCTCCTGGGCTGCATTGGTTGCACTGGTGTTGCAGGTCCAACAGAGGTATTCTACAGAGAGCCTGCCGGCACCCTAGAGATGCTCAGCTGTCCCCAGACTAAATCAACAACACACAGACCCAGTGAGTGCAGTCAGCTGTCCCAGGTGGAAAAAAAAAAAAAAAAAAAAAAA
>Ga0065711_1003795_pt1 | contig 47953 bp, 27 predicted proteins | sample Hoacrofraction12_FD_59098 | JGI IMG/M metagenome (GOLD analysis project Ga0065711, IMG submission 59098) | Hoatzin crop microbial communities from Cojedes, Venezuela - Epithelial fraction 12 v2 (version 2) | ecosystem: Host-associated > Birds > Digestive system > Esophagus > Crop | place... | reverse complement strand
TCCTCCCTCGTCCTGCTGGCCACACTCTTCTTGATGCACCCCAGGATCCCTTTGGCCTTCTTGGCAGCCAGGGCACACTGCTGGCTCATGGTTAACCTGTCGTCCACCAGGACACCCAGGTCCCTCGCCACCCAGGTCACTCTCCACAGAGCTGCTCTCCTGCAGAAGCTGATGTTTTACTGTTATATTCAAAAAGTTCAGTAAGATTAGGCTTACAAGCCTTATCAGACATCTGCTGATGCTAACGGAAAGATTGCCTTTTATACTAGCTGACATTGGATTGGCTTTCAGAAGTAGATTGTTTCCTTCTATGAATGTTAAAGTAACCGAAAGTATTCTGGGTTTATTTCGAAGTGAATGACAGGGGAGTTTGGCCACCTTGTTTTTCATAAAATCATGATATACTTGATAATCTCCAGTATATTCCTGTTCATAATTATATTCAAATGATCCTGCGCTCCAAGAGCATCCTCCCTACCCTTTCTGTCCTTTTGGTGCTCCATATTTTGCCTCATGCCATTCACAACAACAAGAATTAAAAAAAAAAGTCTTTGCATCACATATTTATATCTTGAATAATAAGAATCCCAGGAGTAGATTAATTTGATAGTTACAGATGCATTTGGCATTCATGATCTGCAGGTCTTACACTGTCACACCATCATTAAACTGCACTGCAAGCATATGATTTTAATTCTTTTGGCAGTGTGGGGATTTAGTTTTGTGTTGACAGGAGAAACAGCATGTCAGTGCATGAATGGTAATGATACTTATTCCCTAGTTAGGCAAATAAAAATGACAGGCTAAGTCTAGCACTGCACTGAACCAGAATGCATTTTTAAATCACATTATTTGGTAAATGAAAAAATTCTGGTTTAATATAACAATCACTTACTGCAATACTTTAATTAGATTTAAGCAAAAGGTGAGTACCTGAAGCAAAGTCTCGAGAGCAAATTGATCACTTAATAAACCTCATCATTGTCTTTAAACTACTGTAATCTTAGCAGTAGCAGCCATAGTATTTTATCCCTTGGGTAAATAAAGAGTAACTTAGCTGAAGTTGTTGGAATTTCATGGATGTAAAACTTTTGTGACAGTTAAGGCTGAAATACACCTATTTTTTCCTCTATTTTAGTTTATGAATTCTGTCCCTCCCTTCCCCATTCATGAATAATAGATCCCTATATGCAGATTAGGCATATTAACCTGAGTTTTCTATTAAAATAGTTCAATTCTTCTCTTTAAATTTATGAATATTTATCAAGGGATTCTGGGTTAGTTAATTGTATTTTCCCTTAAAGCATGCACATGAAATCACATGCAGATAATTCTAAAAAATGAGAGGTGTCTGTCTTGGGACTAGACTGCTCCTAAGCTCCCACTAGCAAGCTGTGAGGTAAACATTCCTTAATAAGCAACAGGCAAAAAATAGTCTTTCCTCCTTGGGTTTGAAATGTGGACAGATTCCTCCCATAACACTGCGTTTCTTCACTTCAAGATAAGGAAACAGGCAAAAAAACTGCATGAGGACTTCACATATTATCTGGAAAGGGTCTCCATGCTAATTTAAAAAGACCTAAAAAGTGCTATAGTTGTTGTCATAAACTGAAGATGAGAGTCTAAGGCACAAAACCTTCAAAGACACTTCAGCAGGGAATGGAAATGAGCTATTAGGCTGCAAGATTTGCCAAAGATTTGAACTCAGATTAGGATATCACTTTTTGTTGATTGATGTCCGTGTCAATATACTATTCTTGAATTTAACATACATGATAGTTGCATCTTACATGCACGAAAATTATGAAGTGCATTTAAGCGTAACAGGGTGGTAAATATTTGACGTGCCTGTTTCATATGGGAGAAGTATGGTGGGGCTCTGGAAGACAACTGATAGTGCTTTTGGATCAAATCTTTTCCCCTCACAAAAAAAAAGAGAAAACAAAGGACAAACAATTCCACGTGGCCACGGGATGTACCTTAACCCTAATTTTAAGGATTCTCTTGCAAGATTATATAAAATAAATTAGTCTGAGTGTTGATAAAGGTCAACTTTAGCTTACTGAGAGCATGGAGAGATTAGGTTTTTTTAAGATATAGCTGTGTCTGTTCAGACTGTAGAGGAGTCTGAGTGGGAGCATAGCATAGTACCTCTGAAATTTCTCCAGAGCTTCCATGTTTGTCACCAGTCTTTGGTCAAGTGCTTGTTTTAATGTGCTAACATCCATCTCAGGGACAGTTACCATAAATTATTGCTTGAGGATGCAAGCTGTACATAGCCATGAGGAACCATCGTATGAGGGTGATTAGTGGACTGTTAGACTTCATTTCAGAGTAATGGTCTAAAAAGGGAAGTTGCATTCTTGTTTGCAGGCTGTTGGGATTTTGCTTTTAAATGTGTGTCCAGTTGTGCCTTCCTATGAAGCTAAAGGAATTGTTATGTCAAATGATATACATTTCAGACTGTAATTCAAGTTTTTCTTTTGTGTTCTTCTACAGATAGTAACTTCATCCTTGCCAATGCCCAGGTGGCTAAGGGATTCCCTATTGTTTACTGCTCAGATGGCTTCTGCGAGCTTGCTGGATTTGCACGAACTGAAGTCATGCAGAAGAGCTGCAGCTGTAAATTTTTACTTGGTGCTGAAACAAATGAGCAGATGATTCTTCAAATTGAGAAATCGTTGGAGGAAAAGGTAGAATTCAAAGGAGAAATCATGTTCTATAAGAAGAATGGTAAGTTTTTCTTTGCTGTTTTCTTAGTCCCAAAGAATGAAACTAAGTATTAATGAATATAATATATGGTATGTATTTCTATGTAATGATTTCGTATGTCTACAGTCCGACCTGCAACAATAGACTTGAAGAAAGACAGTTGGGTGCACATAGAGACTAAGATTTCATATAAGTATATGACAAATTACAAAGCTGCATAGAAGAAGTTCAGGGTCCTAAACCGCGTTGTGAGACACTGTGCTCACCGCACTCAGTATGACACTGCATTTTCTCTGGTTTCTTATACTGAGGTTCTTACTCCTTGTTGCTGAAACTGTAATTAAAAAATTAATACTCAGCTTAAGGTAGACAGTGGCTATGTAAAATTTTCAGTCCTGCAGTACAATGCTCAGGACTTTGAATAATCCAAGTGACTCATTCTCCACAACCGCTATATGTAAAAACAATAATAATGATTTTCGAAAAATGGGTAAGTACTCTGAATAAAATTTGTATTTAAGTATGTATTGTCTCACAAAAAAAATTCTGAGCATTAAGCAACTCCATAGCCTTCGCAAAGCCAAAGCTTTCCATCTTATGATAGGGCATTTATAAGGACAATTTCAAAGTCGAGTGAGCCATGGAAGAATGTACCCCATGATGCACACTTTTCAGCTTGTTTAATTTGTGTCAGGTTCTGTCAGCATACCTATTCTTTAAGGGTTTACACTGCCATCATTCACTTGATCTTCAAAGAAGTGACACTAAGTGTGACTGACAGGACTGCAACCACGCCAGTGCTGTAGTAGTCTTCACACGTCCTAAATGATCCATGGGCTCAATGGATCCATGGGTGCTGTTGACTATCACGTTCCAGTTTATTCTATGGCTAGAACTTCTAGGTATATGTTTAGGCCACAAGTTTTCCTTATAGATGTTACTTGTGTCTCTGCTGATGAAACATTTTCCCCTCAGATATTATTACTATTATATTAAATATTTTTAAAAGTTCTTTTCTAAAAGTAAAAGGTATATATGGACAAGAAGATAGTGATTTAGGGTGTTAAGAGAAGGCAATTTCACTTTCCCTGACTTTTACTAAAGAGAGAAGCATTGCTTAGCTGGCTTGTGTTCGCGAGTGCTGTTTGTCATGGTATGAAAATCTGAAGTTATTCTGAAGATGCTGCTAAATGCTTCCTCCTCTCTTCTTTCTTGGGGAGGCTTTGGGGTGTGTGTGTTTGTTGTTGGTGGTGGTTTTTAGCATTTAGAAGAAACGCCCATAACACCTTGAACTTATGTTTCAGGTAGGTTATTTGAAGAAAGTAATTTTATATTTGTAAATCGTGTCTGAATGTAGGGGAAAAGTGATCTTAACCTGGAAAGGTAAGACCTGCTTTTCTCCAGTGCTGTATAGTGATGAGTGGGCACAGTGAGAAGAGATTTCAATCTAAGTAAATGAAAGAAGTAAGGCTAACGTATTCATTTCACTGTCTTGGTCCTGAATGATAAATTGTGATTCCTTCGCACTATGAAGGGATGTTTCAAACATATAATAGGTATGATTAATGCAGGCAGAAAGAAATTGCAGGTCAATTTGCTTATTCAATGAAGTAGCTGAACTACAGATAAGTAGGTATAGAGAAATTATTTTGGAAAAAAGAATTCCCACAATTCACCCTACTTGCATCCCTGTGTATAATTTGACTGGAAGACATTCCAAGACTTTTTCTGAGTATGAATAAATTTCTAAGACTGCCTATAATAGTTTTCATTTTCATGCATTTGTGTACCATTGGGAAACAGAAATGAATAAGTATTAAAATAACGTGAGGTTGTTTTTGAATAAAAGCAAAATTTATCTGTAAAAATAATCTTGTTTTTGCAACAGAGCTGCAAAGTGCAGGCACCAAATTTGGTAAATCATCCATTTTAGCTAAAAGTTTTGAATTTGGTTTTTTTTTTCTTTTTCAGAAGAATAATTGAACTTCTGAAGCAGTTAGGTTTAATCAACATTGGCAGGGGGAAAAAAAGTCTTTGTTGCAGAAAAGTGTTGTTAAAATGCTTTAAGACATAAGAACTTTGGGAATAATGTCCATAAAATAACTGTATGGATACCTTCAGGCTTACCTGATACTGAAAAGAATTCTCAGTTGGGCTAGTGCCCAGTGTAATACCAGGAATATAACTCAGGGGGAGTCAAATAACTAGCAATGTTTAGTTGTCATAGGGTTACATTTCAGTGTCCCATTAGGATTTTAGGATGTCATAGTGAAACTAGGTATCTGGCTTTAGTCCTGTATTCAGAGGTACATCCTTACTCTGTAGTCCTAGCTACAAGACCAAACTAACACTTTCAGGTGTAACTTCAGCGATAGAAGTTCAGCTTCAGGGATTATTCTGAGCTCACAGAATAGACTGAAATGAGCCTCAGCATACTTCTTAAAAGCTTAATAATGAATACAGAATTATGATAAGAAATTACTATGAGGGAAGTGCATATATGAACTTACGCTTGCTTTCTTCTGGGTATGGCCTAAAATGTAGAAGCTATAAATTTGTAAATATTTTTTTTTCATGTATGTCTCATATTTTGGGAAAGAAATTCAAGTTTCCAAAACTGAATATCTGTTGATTACTTAACTGCCATGTTCTTCAATATTTTGAATTTGATTTAAACTCAGTTTAAAAATTATTTAATATTTGACATTAGATTAGGTTGTTCATTCTAAACAAGTAGTGATTCAAGCTTGGGCCTTAAATGTCGTGCTAGTTTTGATCTGAATTTAGTAAGCTTGAACCAAGAAATGGTTGTTATAACTAAAGCATCTCCAGCAACCCACGTGCAATTTCATGCAAGTTCCAGACTGCTCCGAGCTGACAAAGCAGCAAGACTGGCATGCAAGAAGTTGGGCAGGGGGTTGAGTAAGATGAATTACCTGTCTGTTGAATGAAATGTAGGATTTCATTGTCTTCATGATTCAGGTTTGGATCTTAACAGAAGGATGATCTTCAGGAGTTGTACTCTGACCAAACTAGAAAACCATCCTCCTGGAATGACTAGAAAGGGATAGGAGCTTTTCTCTATGTGAGCTCTCCTTTTGGCATTTTAATGAATCCTTACAATAGGATAAATTGGCTGTACCTTCTCATCCAGGATATTTTCTGCCATGTTTGCACAGAACAGTATTAGAACTGTGGCAGCATCAACAGCAGCTTGAGAGAGAGATGTCTTTTGAAAATCCCACTCAAAATACACTTGTCGTCATCATTTCAGCATATAATTTTGTTCCTCAGTGAGCTTCTGACTCTTATTTGTCAGAGCTACACTGTTTTTTTGAAGACAAAGAAAAAAGGAAACTGTTAAAAGACAAGGAATTTTGGTCGTTGCCTTCTTTAGAAAGTTTTAAAATGATATAACTTAGGAGGTGATTTTTTAAATGCTTTTTTTCTCTTACTATTTCTACACTTTCTTCAAAACATCTGCAACAAATTAACTTGTCAGTTATGATAATGGAAATGCAAAGTAACCTTTTTGAATTCAAGTGAGTTGTGAGAAAAGAACTCACTCCCTGGATATCTTTTTTAGAATAATCTAAAAGCAGAGTAACACTATGCTGAGGAGCTACATTTAGACAAACCTTTCTTTTTCTACCTGTCAGACCATTGCAGAAATTTGTCAACAGCAAGTACATGCAGTTAAATGAGGTCTTCACAGTCCCCCAAACTGAAGTCCAGATAAGCAGCAGCATGGATTTTTTCCTTTTCTGTTACAGCCTAAAAGGATGCTACAATAAGCCCTGTAATCACTGACTTAGTCCAGTCTAAGCTCTCTATCTTCAGCTGCTGAGAAGGTCATATCTTGGTTCCCTTAAGGCCCCATCAGACTAATTTCCTATCTCTCAAAAATTAGTTTGTAGTATTTAAAAAGAGGTCTGTTCTTACACACACTCTCTTCAGACCTGCAGTAATTACACAACCTGCCTTCATTCAAAGAACATTGGCCTTTTTCCGTGTATGTGTAACTTGCGTGAAATACAACGTAGTCAGCAATGGCCACTTCTGACTTACAGACATTTGAGGGGCTCCACTGTGGCGTCTGTTGTATCTGTGCGTCCCCACAGCAGGACTGTTGGCACAGGCTTTGGTCGGCAATTAAAAATCCCTGCTGTAAGAGGACTAGAGTGAGTGGGTGTTGCTGGGATCACCTTTACAAGTTTGCTTAGAACATGGCTGCAAGTTTGCTTCATCTGTGATAGACCAAGGGGACTCAAGGGACATTTTGTCATCTCTGTGTAAACTGATTTAAACACTTTCTGAGGTATGTCTTTTGCATGTGCCTTATAGCTCTTGGCCCCTAAAGATTTGCTAAGTAACTTGTAAGGTCAGGAAGGCATGATATAGTTATTTTCTTTATTTTTTAATTTTAAGAGTCAATATGATTAAATCAAGGTATTTTGGCTCTTCTCATCAGTGTAGCAGAATATGTGTTTTAATAATTCTGTATCCTTATCTGGAAGGTCAGTACCAAGGTATTATTTCAGATGAGTGGAATATGAGTGGAGAAAAAGTGAAAGTCAGAGCCTGTTACTGAGTTACTGGATACTACCAGGCAAAAGGCCATTTGCATTCTAGGTATATCAGTGTTCTCACGAGCAGAAATGATAGCCACAGGCAAATGAAGTAAGCCTCAAGCCATAAAACACCACCTATAGCCTCTACCATGACTGCAGCTGAATAATATGGACAAGAAGTTTTAAAACCTACTTCTAAGGGTTTTCTGAAAATATCCTGTAAAATTTTGAAACATGGGAGTTGTATGCTACCTTTTTCACATGAACAGTCTCCCTGGTATGCTATCTTTTTATCATGAACTTGCTCCCTGCTTTAACAGTCTCCTGACATCCACCATGTCTTCGGGAAATGTTAAGCCCAGCAGTTAGAGAAGAAGGATTCATTAGAATTTTTCTAACTGAAAAAGAAGTATGTACAGTAATCAGTTTTCTAGAGACATCTAGTTGCTAATGTAGAGGAAGTCTTTGATAAGCTGCTTTGCAGGACAGTTCATAGCAACACAACCTCCCTCCTGCTCCACTGCTGCTCTGTCTTTAAAAGAAGGCCTGAAAATAAAAAAGCCACAAAGCTTTTGTGATTGGTTTGCTCACATTATCTAAATTATACTACAAAATACAGGAGGAGGAGAACAAAAAGAGGAAGAAACACTGAAAAATTAATCTGATGGTAATATCTAATTGCAGTTAAATGAGCCATAAACAAGAATTTTTATATTTGTAAAAGCATCTTCTGATTTCTTTTTTCTTCTTTTCCTTTCTTTCTTTTTCCTTTTTTCCTTTTTCATTTTTTTTTCTTTTCTTCTCCACTTCCATATAGCTCAGTAAACATTAGGAAGTGTCACTGAGCTGGGGGATGTTTTTCTCTTAAAAAGCAGTATAGTTGTGGATGTAGACAGAAGGCATGTCCTTATTGTTGTCTGTTTCACAGAAGAAGGGATTTTTTGACTCCTTTTCTCTCCAAACACTCCATTTGATTGACCCATGGCCTCTGATGAAAGGTAATGTGTAGCATTGAAGTGTGTAGATGTTTTGGAGACAATCCCAGTTTCCGAAGCAGAAGAGGAAGATGGGGCAGACTTCTGCTCCTCTGGAGAACCCTGGCTTAAATTCTGCAGAAATTTTGGTCAAGCAATGAACAAAAGCCTGCAAGGAGACAAAACAAGGGAATGAACTTCAGTCAGAACAACAAAAAGAAAAAGGCAGTAAAATCCCCTGGGTGCAATATGACCTAAAACATCTGAGATGTTTTGCTGTAATTTAATAAGACTTCAACAAGACTGCTGCTTGCTAACTGACAGCACTGATACTTTGTTCTGATGGCACTCACGGTGACATTGGTTAATAGCTTCTTTCAACAGCAACATGATTTATTAAAAGCATAATTCACTGAGAAAAGATTTGTTCTCCTAGAAGCACATTGATAAGTAAATAAATCCGTATGAGAGCTTCCTGCTGCTTACTGCGTTCTTACAAAGTGATGGACCCTTCATTGTTTACAGATGCTTACAGATTAGTGTTTCCACACAGGCATCCAGGGCTTCCAGCTGTACTTGATATGAATGACTATTAGTAATGCTGCATGCACTTTCATTTTTAAAGATATATTTCATTATGCTCCTTTTTACACATCCATTTTTAGGAAGAGATGTAGGTATTTAATTTACAGTAGGATGTTTGTAGTACATCAGACCAGTCACTCTTCTCTTCAATTTTTCTCACAATTTTATGGCCACACTGAGGCTGCTGTTAGGTTACCTTTAATTTTTATGAGTTTTAAATTAAGCTTTAGCTAAAAGGTGACTGGTGTCCCTGTGTTTCACCATGAGTTAGGCTGTTCTTTGGTTAAAGAAAGAACAAACCACCATTTCTCCTGATGACTACCTGTCTCCCTTCTGCTGACATTTCCTTATTTAATTCATGATCCCCAAGTCCACACGCTGGATCACAGTGCAGACTAATTGCCACCTCTAGTGCTGAAAATTGCAATGATTTCTTCCATTAGCTCCATAGTTTTTTGGAAGAGAGGCAAAAGGATCATGTGAACACTGTCTATTGAACGCTTTCACTGATTTGGCTAAGGAATTGCAAAAGCAGTCCAATTTTACAGAACAGTTAAGTAATTAAAAGATTAAAACCTACTACTTTCCAACTGACAGTGTTACTGTAATTCTTTCCAGTGGGCAGGTTGAGTCAGTTTACAGCATGTGCTCTCATGGATTCAAGTGGTGAACTGGGAAGATTAATCCTCTCTATAGTGTTATGTAATTCCTTCATGTGTGTTTCAAAACCCTTCTGTACAAAAAATCTAAGCTTGACAGGATGGAGGTATCAATCCAGACCCATGACTAGATCCCTTCTCAGGTCCCAGCTTTAGCCCCTTCCTTCCAGAAAGGTGCCAGTGGGCAGCAAGTCAAGTGCAGGTTTAAGTTCTTGAATCATGGGCTTAACAGAAAATCCTCAAACTTGCTTAAAACTGCTGATGAATATTAACAGATAAAACTAAAATCATAGACAGGAACTATTGAGGCACAGCTAATCTTTTTAACCAAAACACTTCTCCAACTTAGCATTCTGGAAAAAGCAATGGAAAATAAATTATCGGTTTCTAAAATGGAGATTTGCAACGTAAATGGACAATCGATGAGCAGAATCTCCTCTTACTCTGTGTAATGTCTGTTGAAAGCTTTATGAATAAGCATGAGACTGTGACCAGCACCTCTCCTAGTGCTGGGAGACCTCCTATTCTGCAGACTCCAGACTTGCTCTTTGTAGGGACTGACACTGCCAGAGACACAAGAATCAGGGTCACAAAAACATCTTGCAAGATATTTTTGTTTATATTGTTACTGCTTGCTGTTTGAAACTGAAAAAGTGAAAAGTTTTCTAGCCATTTGTTTTAGTATTGGTGTGGTTTTGCTTACAGGAAATTTTATTTCAGCTTTGAAGCTTCTTTTTAAGAGAATAAAATAACGAGCTTAAAAGCACAATAGCGCCATTTGAAAAACCCGGTTGTGTTCAGATGAATGTTGGCTACACCTCCTCCTGGTGTCAAAATATCAGACACAATTTCAAAAAGACTAGGTAGCTCACAGGGAAAAATTGAGAGAAATTAAAAAGCATGTGTATAAATACATGTTTATTCATATACATATATGCGTATATATGTAAATATATATGCAACCTTGCATACATAAGTATATATGAGAGATCCTCCTAGCTTAAGAAAATGTCTTGCTTTTTTTCCCAAGGGCCAAAAGTACATCCTTCTGTAGACTGAGATGTTGTATTTACTGCTGTGATTAAATCTATATTTTGGATTAGGAGCTCTGAAAATCCAAAAGGAGTAATGATCATAGTTTGTAAATACAGTTCTAACAATAGATTTCAAAAATGTATTAATCAAGGAAAAGCAAAATTTGCTCATCTTGGGATTGCTCAGCTCAAAGCAATGAAAAAAGAACAATTCAACTGAAGCACGTAAAGACTAGACTGCTCTAGAAGAATAGAGCCTGACTATTTCTGAAACTGTCCATTCAAAGATATTGAAGAAAGAGTATTTTTTGGGGGGCTGTTTTGGTTTATCATTTTTTTTCCTTTTTAACTATAGATATTGAATATTTAGTTATATAAGTAGACTCTCTCAATTAGTACTTTCCAAGGAGTTACCTAACAAATGCTGAATGTCTTACACTGTTATGACAGTGACAGAGTAATGATCATTGGAGGTGGAAGAGTAGTAAGTTGCAGATTGATAATATTTATGAATCTGCCCTGAAGCTTTTTGCATTTAAACAGAATGCATTTCATAGAATCATAGAATGCTTTGGGTTGAAGGAACCTTTAGAGGTCTTCTAGCCAGCCCCACCTGCAGTGAGCAGGGACATCTTAAACTAGATCAAGTTGCTCAGAGCCCCATCCAATCTGACCTTGAATGTTTCCAGGGAGGGGGCAGCTACCACCTCTTTGGGCAACCCATTCCAGTGTTTCACCACCCTCATCACAGAAAATTTCTTCCTTATATCCAGTCTAAACTACCCTCCCTTAGTTTAAAACCATTACTCCTTGTCCTGTCACAACAGGCCTTGCTAAAAAGATTGTTACCATCTTTCCTATTGGCCCCCTTCAGGTAATGAAAGGCTTCTATAAGGTCTCTCCGTAGCCTTCTCTTCTCCAGACTGAACAACCCCAACTGTCTCAGCCTTTCCTCGTAGCAGAGGTGCTCCAGCCCTCAGATCGTTTTTGTGGCCTTCTCTGGACTTGCTCCATCAGGTCCACGTCCTTCTTGTGCTGGGGGCTCCAGAGCTGGATGCAGAACTCCAGGTGGGGTCTCACAGGAGCAGAGTAGAGTGTCAGGATCACCTCCCTCGACCTGCTGGTCACTTTTCTTTTGATGCAGCGCAGGATACGGTTGGCCTTCTGGGCTGCAAGCACACATTTTTGGCTCATGTCCAACTTTTCATCCATCAGTACCCCCAAGTCCTTCTCCTCAGGGCTGCTGTCAATCCATTCTCTGCCCAGCCTGTATTTGTGTTTGGGATTGCCCCAAGCCATGTGCAGGACCTTGCACTTGGCCTTATTGAACCTCATAAAAGTTCACACAGGCCCAATTCCCCAACCTGTCCAGGTCCCTGTGGATGGCATCCCATCCCTCTGGCATGTCAGCTGCACCACTCAGCTTGGTGTCGTCTGCAAACTTGCTGAGGGTGCACTCAATCTCTCTGTCTATGTCATTGATGAAAATGTTAAACAGCATTGGTCCCAGCACGGACCCCTAAGGAGCACCACTTGTCACCGGTGTCCTTTTGGACTTTGAGCCGTTGACCACTACCCTCTGGCTGCGACCTTCCAACCAATTCATTAGCCACTGAACAGTCCACCCATCAAATCCATATCTCCCCAATTTAGAGAGAAGGATGTTGTGGGGGACTGTGTCGAAGGCTTAAATGATGTTTTAGATTATCCTCTGTGTTTTGCTAATTGCTACAAATGTAACCTGGTAGATGTATTACATCAGGGATGTGTTTATCTCCTTAAAGTTTTCTCTCCTAATCTGGATGGAGATAGGAAAAGGAAATTAGGGCAGACAAAAAGTAAGTAGTACACATACGGATAATGAATGTCGCATGGTTTTAACAGGCATTGCTTAACTTCTCTGCTTTTGCTCAATGAAAACTCAAATGTAACTAGAGGATTTTGCAATGGAGTTTCACTAAGTAGGAAAGATAGTGGAGTTATAAAAGGAGAGACAGGAAAGCTGAGTAAACAAAGATGAAATGTAGATGTGCTGGAGCTCATAAATTAGTTTGCATAAAATGTGAACTGCAGACTGTACTAGCTGTTGCACACAAAATTTGCAAAGTATACGAAGGTAGGAAAAGTTACGCACTCAAACTAGGACCTGCCATAACAGAGTCAGTCTATGTCCATGTGGTAATAAATGGAGACTTTGAGGTGGTGAGTTAAGCCTCTCTTTGCTTAACACTGGTAATTCACAGGAGAGGCAAGGATAGGAGATAGCTGTGCTTAAAAGTGTCTCCTCTTAGAACATCCTTTCCCTCTCTCCCTCACTCCATCATGGCAGTGATGGCAGAAAAAGTTAGGCATGTTGGGCAGGATGACATATGAGTCATTGAGTTACCTGGCAGTAGAGGGCGCAGAGCACAGGGGCACAGAAAAAAAGGAGTGGAAACACATGGAGGTGGGATTTGCACATTCTCTGATGAGATGTGATAAATTTGAATAATTTCACATCATATTCCATAACGTATACAGAGGGATGCAGGGATAATTTTGATGGAAGTTTCTAAATCAGCTCCACAGGATTAATACTTACCTACTTTTTCATACTGAAATGCAGTTTTTACTTTGTTATTAAGATATCTTGCCTATTACTTTTCCTCTGCCACGTTCTTGGGATACCACTGTAATCTGGTTTAAGGCATATTGGAATGGATTTACATCAGCTGTTAAAACTTGTAGGGAGAGTTATTTGCATTATACAAGCATGATCTGTTGGCCATACAGAACCTGGATAAACAAGTTCTTTAGCTTTCATTACTGCTCCTATGAAAGTGTTAGTACAACCGTTAGTGACCATGAAAGTCAGTTACCTGATAACCCATAGGTGTTTTTAGTAGTTTTCTTGCAATATCATCAGACGAAAGACTGTCACTAGAAGGTAGCATACAGCCTGTCATCTAAAGTAGCAGAATTCAGGGGAAAAATGGTTAGATTTTGTTCATACATACAGATGATTTCTGCAGAGATGATGGAAAAGAATGAGGTGGTTATTTGCTTAAAACAGCGAAACCTTGCATTAGATGTGTTAATTGATCATTGTCAAAGATGTTATATTTACAAGAAAGAAAGTGTTCTATTATAGCAATACCTTTTTCTTTCAGCTCCATTCACTTTCTGTTTAGTTCAGTTGCACTTTTTTAAAAGCATTGCTTTCTTCTTTGCACTTTTCTCTCCTCAGCAAAATGTTGACACCTTGTCAAAACCACAGAACATTCAAAATCAAATGTTATCAGTGACACCAAGAATCTTGGATAAGCTAATGAAAGAGCCAATGTGGTTTTCCCAAGCAAAATCTTTGGCATTCTGATCTGTCAGTATTGGAGTCCACATTTTCTGCAGTGCAGAAACGGAAACTATCAGGCTAAAACTTCTCTGGCAGTATCATGTAGCCAGCAGCAGGTTTATTTTGCTAACAATTAGTAACTCTGTAAATGAGGCTGTGTTGTAATGTTGAAGATTTATCATCAACCTTATTGACAAGTTATTACCGTTATCTATATGAAAATATTTTTGTCTTTGTCTTTTACATAATAAATCCCTGGAAATAGGGTTGTGTCTTTTAATTTATATTTTTTAAAAGTTTCATTTGCATCTGCTTAAAAGAACATTTACTTTACTAAGTCCAGTACTGAAAGGTAAAGATACGTGCCAGATTTATGATGTCTTGTGCAGCCTAATTCTGCCCTCTTATGCGTATATATCATGACAATTATTACTTGAAGAGTGAGTGTTTTGCGCCACAAGACTTGTATATCTACTCTGAAAAGTATTTGCACTTTCTATTTTTTCTTCTGGTGCTTGGTTTCATAGCTTATGAAACATTTCATTTGGTTAGTGTATGTCACCTGCAGATGCAGATGCTTCGTGAAGGAGCTCTGCATCTTAATCCCACTTCCTCTTACCACAGAGAGGTGGAGATGAATCACAAAAATTTCATTTTTTGTTTCCTTCCCTTGAGTAATGGCAGGGGCAATATAAATTGTCTTGATGTCTGTCTGGAGGGTGGTGTGGCAAGAAAAGTCCTGAGGAAGTGAAGATCTGGAAGTGCATATAAACACTGACAGTTGACACACAGCAAAAAAAAAGGAAGACTTAAGCTTGTCTGCCTGGACAAAACTACTGCCAGACTGTCTAGAGCAAAAGGAGAACACAGGTTTGCATCAGTATCACTGGTTCTAAGTAATTCATAGGAAGTTTTGTGACTAAGAAGACACTGCAGAAAAGCTCAATTAAAATTTTGAGGAGATAGATGCGGAATTTAATGATCTTATTAAAGAACTAAAGAAGCTGGTTGTCAATAAACCCATTCCATTTCTGTGTTATGGTACCTCTGCAGCACCCAAATATACACCGAAGATTTCCATTCTGAGTATTTCATTGAGCATTGTCTAGGGTGGGCATGACTAAAGATGGAGGGAGTGTTGTTGTGCATTAAGTACACACAGCTCATTAACAGGGCTAGTGGTCTTAATCTGTTCCTTGGTTTAAGCAGGCCCTATTTCTGGTGAAAGGAACATTTGCCTCTGAAGGCTGCTGGCATTCTGATGGCAGGATTTTGTATAAAACCTCCCTTTTAAATTCCTTGTTCTGTTGACCTTTGTTTTGATTTCAGTCTGAGGACAGACTTCTAGCTGTCGGAGCAAGGATAGGTAGCAAGGGTGCTTGAGAGAGTAACCATAAAGCACTCTCTTTTTTATGTATACATAAAAGGTGGACTACTGCCAAATTGCTTTGTGATAAGATTATGCCTCATTTGGTCTCTTTTCTCCTTTCCTGTGATGTGCTTCTATAAGCCTTGAGGATATTAAAATATATTTTGAACCTTCAGTTCATAATGGAAGAGCAAGATTAGACTCTTTCTCTAAGAGTGGTGGCTAGGAGCAATAAAGAGAGTCTGTATATAAATATATCCCCCAAAAAAATTTCTTTCATAGACGACCCTTGACAATACAGAAGACCTTTGTATGCACCATCTGAAGCAGGGAAGGAATTTCTTGCTCACAGATGAGTGCACTCAAAAGGACTGTAGCAAAAGAGGGCACTACTTTTTTGATGGGTAGAAAGTTCTTCTTTAGGCTTATAGAATTATACAATGCTGACTTTCAGTAAAAGATACATAACAGACTGCATTAGATTTGTATATTTTTCCAAGTATGCTCCTCAACAAAGAAATATGGCACACTTCTGTTCTTTACAGAGTGCCAGCACATACTGATCTAGTCCTGACCTAAGCAGCACCATTTCTAGTCCTGAAAGGTACTTCATATTCATTTGCTCCTTTCAGAGTAAAGACAGAAAAACAAAAAATCGAACCAACAAGCTCAACTTAGGACTTCTGAAGACTGAGTATACAAGTAGTGCCAAGACTGGCAGCTCCACCATGCGGGACATCAGCCTGGCACTCTTCAGGACAGAAGCAGCCTGTGCATGTATTGGATATGTGTTTTCTTTAGTGTTACATACTATTTTTTATCCATATTTGTTTTGCTTAGTCAAAATATTTTCAGACATATTTACAGAGGAGGAGGAGGAGAATGAGGACAGATAAAGAGAGGAAACATGGTTGAAGAGAAACAGCAAATGACATTAAATGATGACAGGATGTGGAATGATTTCAGTGACCAGTGTTCATATGCAAAGCATTCAAATGCACTTTGATTATGCAAAAGCAGAAATCCATTAAAACATGAAACATTAATTGGATATGTCTCTATTTCTAACAATGAACCATGTTACAATATCTTCCCTAAACCTACAAATCTGTCGTTTCAGATCATATTACTAGGTGTGCTTCTTAGCATAACTGAGTTAGGTTTGTTTGAAAATGGCTGATTTTTACTTTATTCCGGGAGCACAATTTTGCATTTAAATTAATGCCTTGCTCCTAGAGAAACTAGTATTACTGAGCTTCAACCAATGATGCAAAAAGATTTACATGAGCATTCAGCATTTATTTCAATTCCAGAATTAGCATTCCACTAATTTGTGTGTCTGCATGTGTAGAAAGAGCATGAAACTATTGAAAATAGTGAGATATGCTTCTGCTTCTGGAGGAGATTACAACATCTGTTTGAGAGAACATCATGCCTGTTGGTGTTGTTTAGAACGATTTCTTGTCCAACAGAAACTATTGCTAGAATACAGCTGGTTAGAATGTAACTTTACAGGAAAGAATTTGGCCAGTTTGAGAGTTACAATATTCTGTAGGGAACCGTGAGTCTATTTTGAAGAGGGAAAGTAAAACTGCTAAACTCTTCTTCCCTTTGGATGCATCACTTCAGATTGATAGGGTGGTGGCTCTCTACAGCATTTGTGACAGTAACAGCACTGAGCAGTTTTTCCCAGAAGTTTTGGTAAAAGAGTTAAATCTGTGAAAAAAATCAGTTAAGGACAGAAAATTAAAATGGAAAAAGGAACAGTAGAAATATCTTGCTTCTGACATCAGTTCTACATTCTTTTAAAAACACCTGTTTGCTTGCTCTGTCTTCAAGCTCAAAATGAGAATATTTAAACCCAATATAAAGCCAGTCTGCTGCTTCCTATAACTTTTCTCTCCTTCTCCAGTCGTCTTACCTCCTGTTCCCTGTTGTCCCTGTCCCTTCTTTAAATACCTTAAGTGGAAGCATTACCTGATGACTGAACTAGTAACATTACTATCAAAGACACCTGTCTGCCTCTTGGGAAGTTTGACCAGGATGGAAAGGACTACATGAATTTCCTCTGAAGTATACTTTTGGACCTTGCACTGTGGTGGCCCTTCAAAAGGAAAACTGCTGTTTCACCTCCCATGCTTGCCTACAGCCTTCAACAGGCAGTCAGGGAACTTCCAGTTGAAAATTTAAATTAGAAAGCTGAATTGTCCAGTTCATTTTCAAGGCTGCAGAGTTCAGAAGACAGAGGATAGAGTGAGAAGTCACTAATCTGCTTGCTCTCCCTAAGGACATCTCCAGAGCTCTGCTGAACATTGGCAGTAGTCAGTTGTGACAGCAGTGGTCCAGGGAACAATTCCTGTTTCCTTTTATGAATTAAAGTAAAATTGTCCTTGTAAATGGATGCCAAAAATAGTATGCTGGGAAGGAACATGATTATGGAAGTGTAAAGACATGTCCAAAAAAAGAAATTTAAAACTAAAAAAGTAATGCTGTAGCAGTACTTAAAAATAATATTAGTAGGCTGTTTGTGGATGGTCGTAGCTAATGTTGATACTCAAAACCTGAAAAATATCAAAGCCTGGTGCTGGGCTGAATTATCCCAGAATGGATGGGATTGGGATGTTGGGTGTTTGCTCAGATCTGTATTATACTTCCAGTGCATTATCAGCACCTAGGCGTTCATTATTTTCTGTTCTGAGTGGTCTGCATTAACGGCAAACTTATGAGTGATGTCATTGGAATTGAACAACATACCTTGCAAACAGGACACGTGACACAATCAGTGGCAATAACAGTTTATTTTAAGCAGTATAATTATGTAGCAGGTGTGGGCAGAGAAAGGTTGACATGAATTAAGAATATTATCAAACTCAGCATTTTGGAACTTAAGTCTTAGCAAGGTGAACATTGTAGACAGTAAGGAAGATATCTGGTATTAATTTCACAGGTGATGAGTGGTATTCTAAATCTCATCGTCTGTGAGACACATGGAGTCAATTCTATTTTCTATTCTAAGTCTTACATCTGATTAGTGTAAATATCTTTGAATTAGTGGAGTGATGCTTTGACTATCAGGTCTTCTGTCAAGAGATTTTAACGAGTATCGGGTCAGATGATTAAGGTAAAATGATTCTATAGTAAACATGGAAGCTTCAGATGTCAAGTTAACAAAGTGAAAGCTATTCCAGTAAAATAAGGAACATCAAATGAGAGTTCAAAGGAAATCATGGTTTAAGGAATAAGCAGCTTCATTAAACTCTATTAATGATCCCTGTAGATAAATTTTGCATCTAAATTAATGCCTTGCTGCAAGAGAAAGCAGTATTACTGAGCTTCAACCAATGATGCAAAAAGATTTACGTGAGCTCAACATCTGTGATTCATTGACTCCTAAATAAGATTTTTTTTTTTAGAATTACATTAGTTGTAGATTTAGTAGTTCACATTTTCTCTCTCTGCTTAAAGACAGCTGTCTGAATTAAACTCATTCTTTATCCTTGCAGGGTCTTCGTTCTGGTGCCTACTGGATATTGTTCCTATAAAGAATGAAAAAGGAGATGTAGTACTCTTTCTGGCCTCTTTCAAAGATATAACAGACACAAAAGTGAAGATTGCTGCAGAAGACAAAAAGGAAGGTTTGTGTGAATTGCAACAACATTGCTAAGAACCAACATTGACAAGTTTTTTGAGAGTCAAACCTACGTGAACTCTCTCTCTTATGTTTTCTTTTCAATACAAATACCTCCTAGATTTCCAAAGAAGAAATTACTGTATGGCACGGAAGGTTAAATAATCTGTTGAAGTTCTTATCTATAGTTCTTTTTATTTACATATTGCTCCACATTCTATAAACATGGAATCCAGAGGACAGAGGACTTTGTCCTCAAAATTAAGTTTGTTTTAACGTACCATAATTTAACTTATTTACTTTCTGGATTTCAAAGGTACATTTTGGAATAGCTAGACCTTTTCAAGCATTCCTTATGTGAATCTGATTTCATCATGGCTGAGATGAATGAACGCATTTTTTCATGTTTTTCTATAGGCAGAACATACATCTTTAGAAATCACTTTGCCTGTTGAGAAGCATGACTATTCTTGTGTCATCTAATTTTCATTACATTATATGAAATTTTAAGATTTATTATGTCTTTAGGAATATTCAATAGTATCAGAAATATATTCTCACTTCTATTTGCTTCTGAAATGAAATAATGAAAAGATTCTCTCATGAGTTTGGAAAAAGATTGTGTTATACTAATGGTTCTCTGCTGCCATAAAATAATTTTGACTGTATAGTGTGGTCAATTTTTTTGCTATATCTGCTAACAGAGGGCAAAGACAGTTTGGAGGGATGGAGGTTGTGGAGAGTGGAGGTTATGCAGTCAGCATTGACAGCATTGACCTGTGTTGTGTATCGAAGGCAGTGAACTTATTCCAGGTTTACATTTTGTAAAGCTATACTGAACTAAGACTTCAGGTTTGTAATTTTTCAGTGTCAAAGGAACTGCTTACAAAAAGAATATCTGTAGAAGGTAAATTAATTTCATAAAATTTCATTACTATTGAATTTTCCAATGTGATACTACTCTGGGATTTATTTAAATTTTTCACTCTGTGATAGTCATTTTATCCCAGTGTATCTCAGAAACAGCATAGATATGGCCTTAAGACTCCTTTCCCCCTTATGGGTTCCTGAAGTACGGGAACAATTAAGAACAATTAGTATTCAACTTTTCTGATTTTAAATATTAGCTTTTAAATAAGATATTTATATTTGAGTTACAAAAAAGTGTAATTCAGAATTGTTTTACAGCATTTTAGTACTCTAAAACAGAAAACATTATGTTTCCCTATGCTGCTGAATATTCTTAAATCAACATTTATGCTAACAATGTCTGCCTTTCCTGCACATTTGGACAGATAATTTCACCTTTGTCTCACTTTTCAAGCCCTGAATAATGGAGGGGTGGTTTTTGCATTCTTCACTTGTTGCACTGAACATATTTGAGAATTTCCGAGCTGGAAGACTGAAGAGAGGGTTTGAAGTAGTACACGAATACCTTTTGCAGCTTTTCGTTACATTCATTTTCAAACTATCACTGCACCTTGAAGTAAAATAGTTAAAATATAAAACATATTTTACCTAGTTTCTCCTTAAGCCACAGAAAACTTTACGCTTAAGACAGTTTTAGGAAAGTAGTTTATTAAAGTATCATATGTGGGGCCATGTAGAAGAGAGATTGTCAAAACATCTGTGCTCTGAAGGCTGATGATTTACCTTATAAGAGATGCAAATTTTCAGGATATACTCAGTGAGAAATCCCATTTAGTATGACAGTAATGACTTGAAATATATATATTACTGATTGCTTGTAAAATGACAGCTATTGTTTGTCTGATAAACATTTTATAGCTGTTTGCTTATTTTAGGATGGATTAAAATGATCTTCAGCTTTTGATGTGGGTTCATGTAAAATTGTAAATCTAAGCAGATTTTAACTCATGTTTGTTGTTGCACACTTACTCTTCTTACTGCGTACTGACAGAGGAACACACTTCTGTAGAGCAAATGCCCATTCAATTGCTGTAAGTGCATGAATATTGACATTTGGCTGTCTTGCACAACATACTTTTTAAAGCACAATCCTGAAACTTGCTTGTTTCCTCCCTTTATACTCAATTTAAAACCGTGGCAATCATGTTATGCTACGGTGTACTTGTTTGCATCATGGCAACAGAAAGTAGCCCTTGGTGTGGGTCTTTGCCAAATTCACTGTTTTACATAATATAGTGAGATAAGAAACAGGATTTAACCTTTTATTCAAAATATTTACAAATAATTTCAACATTCTAATTTTATGTAAATCTACCTAGCTACATAAAAATAAATTTAATGGTATGTTAACACTGTGAGTAACATTCAAATTCTTTCTATGCAGAGTGATTCACTAGTCCTCCAGTGGTGAGCACCACCTCATCATTGTCAGAAAAGAATTCCTGGTACAATCTATGCAACTGACTCAGTATCTGAAATTCAGAAAAGTTACCTTCTAGAAGTAAATGGTTCTTCTTTACTTAGACCACAATTACTATCAGGCATGTAGGATGCACCTTGCATTAACAGAAAATAAAATTTGTGGGTTTTTTATAGGTATTAAAGATATTTTAATGTTCAGTGATTAACATGCATTGCAAAGTGATTGATAGGCATTGCTGGATATGATTTTCACAGTTAATATTGCTAAAAAGATAATTTTACATTTTCAAAGATTACTGAATTTGTCCTTTCAAAAATCAGATAACTTATACAGTTGGAGTTGAAAGTCCGCTCTTGCTATAAGATAATTGACATTATGCACAGTTTTCTATTGCCTTTTTGGCATATCTCTTGCAATTTGATTGTGTATGGGAAGGAGAACTTTGGTAACAAACATGCCTAGTGTGAAACTCTTCTGCCCAAGCAAGGCTGTTGTATTAATGTTTTTGTTTCAGTTTATCTCTTGTCTGTTTTGCCCAGAACAGACTTTTATAATTTGGGTGGAACATTAATAGTCACATTCCATCTCCCTTTAATTTCTAAACTCCTTAGAAAGATTATCTAACAAAATTCCTTCATGTTCCTTTTCTCCTAAGTCTGCCTGGTACACTTTGGCGTTCCACCAACACTCTATGGTAATGCACTCTCACTGGTTGTGCCTCCAAAAGTCTTCTCCAGACTCACTCTTCCTCACTTCTTTCCTACCTCTGATACCATCTGTTTCTTCCATAAAATCTTGTTCTCCTTCTACTTTCACAATGATACCTTCCTAAGCTTTATCTCCTGGTTTTATGGCCTCTCTTTTCTTGTGGATTGTGTTTTTACTTTTGCAAACCTCAGAAGTTCATACCCTCTTCGATTTTCTGCAGACCTTTTCTTACCTATTATATCACACCTGTTCACACAACTCCAGTTGCTCCTTTGTGCCAACACGCCTTGCAAAAGTCCACTTTTTTGCCTGATTTCACTTTACCCAGCCCAAATGTCAGATGTTGTCTGTGACCTTTTCTTTTGAAAGTCTCATTCTAAATACAAACTTAAAGTATATTTTTTCTGTTCTTCTTCTATATAAGAGTTTCCAGTGAAATCAACCCTGTCAGCCAACAGGAAGAGCAGAATTTTTCCTAAGACTTTCATATAAGAAAAAGGCAAAAACACATGCCTGAGAAGTCTGGCAGTCTTTAAGAAGTGTTGTGACCTTCAGTAACTCTCATATGGCTTCTTTTGTTTGGTTTGGGTTTTTTTTTCAAGTTAATTTACCATCTTCCTCCCCCACCTGTGCACCCCATTTAATTGCAATGTCTAAATGTCTACCGTCTTTTCAGTATTTGTAATCTGCTTTCAATGATACCTTTCCACTACCTGTAAGTTTATTGTAGATACACACTCTGTTTTCCATCTGCTTAATAATAATTTACTATGGTGAAAAGCAGCTCCGCACGTTTTCTTCCTAAATTTGGGCTCTTTAATTAAATTGATGGTCTTTCCATTCCAATATACAGGAAAAATATTTTTTTAATAGATATAATGATTCCTAATGTTTCTTAAACAGTTTTATGGGAGATTTATTTTAGTATCTTAATTTACAATGAGCTACATTTTGGTAAACTGGTTAACAGTTCCATTGTCCTTCTAAGGGAAAACTGATTAAAATGAAAATACCTGACTCCAAGTCTGGACACCAACATGGTGTGGCTGGGTCAGTGTTTTTTCATTTCTGCATGCAAATTTTCCATAATACACTTGGACACGTGCAAGAAGTTCATGAGATTACAAGAATGCAGGTAGGGAAACAAGAAGTTAAGTTAGTATGCATCCACTTTTAGATCTCAACTCTGTATGAAAATATGTAATAATTTGGGTTATATAGTTGTAGAGTTCTACTATTATAATCACTGCTAAGTCCCCTGTTGAATTTTTTTAATTACAAAATTTTACCTTTAGCCTCCATTGTTAATCTATTTGTTGTATTTTTCTCTGAGAAAATTTTTAGCTCTTGGTTTGAAAACAATTACCTCAGGACAGATTCTGTCAACTTCATTCCAGCATCATTATAAACATGTGTTCAATAGATACTATCCACAGAGTCACACGATAGTTGAGGTAGGAAGGCATCTCTGGATATTGTTATTCCAGTGCCCCCTACCCAAAGTAGGGTCAACTAGAACAGGTTGCCCAGAACCTTGTCCAGATGTGTGCTGAGTGTCATGAAGGATGGAGACTCCACTACTTCTCTGGGCAGCCTGTTCCAGTGCTTGAGTGCTCATAACGTAAAACAACTTTTTCTTATGTTTAAACAGAACTTCACGTATTTAATTTTTGTGTCCATTGCCTCTTGTCCTTTCACTGGGCACCACTGCGAAGGTGCTGGCTTTGTCTTCTTTACCTCCCCCATCAGGTATTTATACACACTGATAAGCTCCCTCCTCGAGCTTTCTCTGCTCCAGGCCAGCTCAACTATGTAGAACTGACAACAGAAATCTTGGAGGAAACAGGGAATAACATAGAATCATAGAATCATAGAATGGTAAGTGTTGGAAGGGGCCTTAAAGATCATCTGGTTCCAACCCCCCTGCCACGAGCAGGGACATCTTCCACTAGACCAGGTAGCTCAGAGCTCCAGCCAACCTGGCCTTGAACACTTCCTTATGCTTAGTATGCTTAGTATGTGTATTCTTGATTAGAAGAGCTCTTCATTTGTGTGTGTGGAGGTGCTTTTTTGAGGGACAGAGGGAGGATTTTTTGAGGAGGTGAAGGGTTTGCACAGAAATGTCTTCCTTCTATAGAAAAAAATCTGAAAAGGAAGAAACTTCTTTAAAGACTTTCTCATGCCTGGACACAGCCTGGTGTCTTACATTTTATTAATTAAGAGACCATGAGGACTAGAATGTTTATTGCATGTGTACTTTGTATTCAGAAACAGAAATAAGGGGACTTGGACCATTTGCAGGATTCATCCATAACTGCAGTTATACTGAGTGTAGTTCATGATGTAGCTTCTCAGAGCAACTCTGAGGTCCTATAAAGACTCACCAAATAAGACCTCTTAGAGGTGGATTTTGCCCAGCTGTAACAAAGATGGTTTTACATCTGCCAAACATCCATCCCACCTTGTATAACTAAGGTTGTAAAACAGTTTTGGTTTATAACCAGTCACTTTCATAGTCTGAAAATCTCATTCCTTGAGAGACAATCGGAGATATTTTCTGGACCTTTCAATGATGACATGAAACACATACACAGATGTTAGGGTTTTTTTAAACTTCTATGTGTCTTAGGTTTTTACACTAAATTTTTTTTGAAAGCTATTTCCTCCCCCTCCTCCCCTTTTTAACTCTGGAGAAGTTGCACTGTCCACAAAACATCTTTATAGGTGACTGATCTGAATCTGATTTGTAGATAAATATATTAAGAAAATGATTCTTCATTTTCAAAAGACTTGCTTTCATTACAATATAGACATTATTCAGGAGTATATATCCCTATTTTCACTTGAGTGAGCAAGGTTATACTTTACCATCAACTCTTTGATGTGCAAGTCTTTTTTTAAATTAATTTCTATAAAGATCAATGATTGGGAAATTATGATTACCTCAGATTACAAATAACCTTCATCAGATATTCTGGAAGACAAAATATCATTAAATGAATTATGTGATTGAATTCATGGAATTAAAAGAAAAAAGAAAGCCTTTAGATTCCGTGAGATTATGTTCTTAAATCCTTGCACAGAAAGACAGACTTTAATACTTGCTGAATTCAGTGAAAAGTTTCTCAGTGACTTAAATAATTGGAAATATTTAAGCTCGAAGTTTTTTTAAAAAATAATTCAAATATCCTCTGTATTATTACTGTTATGGTTTTGGTCATAACGATAAATGAGCATATCACTTTGCCATGAACTAGCATTCACTGTGGGAAATACAACCTGTTCCAGGAAATAAAAGTCACATCAATAAACAGCTGAAAAAATAAGTGATGACCCAGCTGTAAATTCAACACTACATTTTGTTTTGTAAGAACTACTTATGGCCATTCATTTCAGTTTGATCAGTAGATGTGTTTCAAATTTGGTAGCAGAATAAAAATGACAGTTTTCTCCCTTGTGAGATGACTCACTAATTTTGTAGTAAGAAGCTGGTAAATCAACTATTTTTACACATTTATAAAATAATTATTTTTGTGTTGAAATATTTTACTTCATTGTAAGATATTCCATAACTTTTGTAGGTAAAACCCGGGTGAGGGTAGTAGTATTAACAAATGAGGAAATATCTTAAAGTCCATTCACCTTGAGAGTTCTTCTGCTAAATCTCAGTCTATTAGAAGTAGTTGAAGAAAGGTGTGTCTACTTGGATTCTTTTTTTTCAATTCTGAATTTTATGAGATAGTACCAAATACTGGCATCTACAAAAGAAGATTTATTTATGTATTTAGGAGTGTACACCCATCAGTCACGAAAATGGAGGTGGAGAAAGATTGCTTCTTCTGGTCTTGGTGTGTCTTTTTCCGCCTATCTTTTTTTCTTAATGATGGAAGAATCAGCAGCCCAAAATGTGGTTAAGGATTTCTTAACTTGTAAGCATACCACTGTTTAAAGCTCTTTCTGATCCACAAAACAGTAGTAGTAACATATACTATTACTTCTTTTCTCTGCCTCTTTGAAACATAGAATCATAGAATCATAGAATCATAGACTGGAAAAGATCATCAAGTCCAACCCAACACCATGCCTACAAATCCATATCCCAAAGTGCCACATCCACACATTTCTTTGAACACCTCTAGGGATGGTCACTCAACCACCTCCCTGGACAGCCTGTTCCTATGCTTGACCACTCTTTCAGTAAAGAAATTTTTCCTAATATGCAATCTAAACCTCCCCGATGCAACTTGAGGCCACTGCCTCTCGTCCTATCCCTACTTAGTTGGGAGAAGACACCAACACTCGGCTCACTACAACTTCCTTTCAGGTCGTTGTAGACAGCAATAAGGTCCCCCCTCAGCGTCCTCTTTTCCAGACTAAACAGCCCCAGTTCCCTCAGCTGCTCCTCATAAGACTTGTTCTCTAGACCCTTCACCAGCCTCGTTGCTCTTCTCTGGACATGCTCCAGCACCTCAATGTCCTTCTTGTAGGGAGGGGCCCAAAACTGAACACAGTACTTGAGGTGCGGCCTCACCAGTGCTGAGAACAGTGGTGCTATCACCTCCCTGCTCCTGCTATCCACACAATTCCTGATAGAAGCCAGGATGTTGTTGACTTTCTTGGCCACCTGGGCACATTGCTGGCTCATGTTCAGCCAGCTGTCAACCAACACCCCAAGATCCTTTTCAGCTGGGCAGCTTTCCGGCCACTCCTTCTCAAATCTGTAGCGTTGCATGGGGTTGTTGTGACATAAGTGTAGGACCCAGCATTTAGCCGTGTTGAACCTCATATAGTTGGCCTTGGCCCGTCGATCCAGCCTGTCCAGATCGCTCTGCAGAGCCTTCCTGCCTTCAAGCAGATCAACACCCTCGCCCAGCTTGGTGTGATCTGCAAACTTACTGAGGGAGCACTCAATCCCCTCCATCCAGATCATTGCTAAAGATGTTAAACAAGACCGGACCCAAAACTGAGCCCTTGGGAACACCGCTCATGACCAGCCGCCAGCTGGATTTAACTCCATTCACCACCACTCTGCGCTCGGCCATTCAGCCAGTTCTTTATCCAGCGAAGAGTACACCCATCCAAACCAAGTGCAACTGGTTTCTGCAGGAGGATACTGTGGGGAACAGTGTCAAAGGCCTTACTAAAGTCTAGGTAGATGACATCCACAGCCTTTCCTTCATCCATTAGGTGGATCACCTGGTCATAGCAGATCAGGTTGGTCAAGCAGGACCTGCCTTTCATGAACCCATGCTGGCTGGGCCTGATCCCCGGGTTGTCCTTCACATGCCTGGTGAGCGCACTCAGGATGAATTGCTCCATAATCTTCCCTGGTACTGAGGTCAGGCTGACAGGCCTGTAGTTCCCAGGATCCTCCTTCCGGCTCTTCTTGTAGATGGGCATTACATTGGCAATCCTCCAGTCATCTGGGACCTCCCCTGTTAACCACAACTGCTGACTGATGATGGAGAGTGGCTTGGGCAGCTCCTCCATCAGTTCCCTCAGCACATTTGGATCCAGCCCCATAGACTTGTAAGTGTCTAGGTGGCATAGCAGGTCATTAACTGCTTCCTCCTGGATTATGGGAGATTTGTTCCACTCTCCTTCCCTATCTTCCAGCACTAGGGGCTCTTCCACAAAGAGACTAATATATTGATTTTCAAGCTTAAATGGTTGTATTCTGGGGAAAAGTAGTGGACATTAGAAATTCAAGGGGATTTTTGCAGCTGTCATTTGTTGTAACTCTGTTTTTCTACATGGCAGAAAGAAAGGACAACTAAAATACTTTTATTGTATCTTTTTAACTCTCATTGCAACTCTGCCATCTCATTTTGTCAGCCTTACAGATTTACAGGGTGGCTTTCCCCAGCTACAAATTTTCTCAGCTATAAGAAAAGATGATTTTTGTGATTAAAGCATCAAACTGTAGCATAACATAGCCATTGTCTATAGCCTTTTTGGTTAAATTGAGCAAGTTGCTGCATCCTCTTATGCCTCAGTCTTCTACCTGTAAAATATAATATTATTATAATAGTCTTTTCTTTGTCATGCTTCACATATTAATGAATGTGTTCCTGTATCACTTTCCTACTTCACAGAAGTGCTGAAAGCGTATGTTCATTAATATTCTTGAAGCGTGACAAAGAAAAGCCTATTACTGTAATATGCTTTGCTTTAAAACTTCAGTTAGAATAATAATGATAAACAACATTGGTTAGGCTTTGGTCCTATTGTACAGAAATAAAATTTCTACATGTTCAGACTTAAACTGACGAAGGAAAACTTTGATGTATTTTATGTCCCTCCTCTATAGTCATGGAGAGAAACAAAATGTTCACATTCACAGAAATGGGTTATATCTCCTCACTGGCATATGTATCATACAGGAATCGAAGAATGGCTTTTTGACTGCTACATCCGTAGCCTCTTGTTTCAATATCATGTAGTCTTTTTATTCTCTCCATGTATTTCCTTCAGTGCGGTGAAGAGAAGCTTGAAATGGACAGTTATGAAACATCTTGCCCATAGGAAAAGCTTCTTCCTAACCTCATTAGTAATTGTTTGAGAAATGACCAGGAGCATGACAGTTTACATTTCCCTGCTATTATTGCCCCTAATAACTGTGGATGTTCTTATTAGATTTCTAAATGACTGTTCTCAGAGGTGGCTTGAACAGAAGGTATTTCATTTTATCAGGTTCAGATTGATTGCCTTGGTGTTTCCTTGAATATCTCCTTGTTCTTGCACTGTGAGAAGCAGTAGATAGGAATCCCCAGTTTCTTTTGTTTAGAGCATGTTGTATCATACATCCCCTGGTTCGTCTCCTTTGTCTTGATTTATTTGATTTCTTTATACGAAGAACTATCCAAACTCATTTCAAACAGATGTTCCTAGAGCTGCTTGGACCTAACCACAGCGCTTGGGCAGTGCTTCATTTATTTCAGAAGATGGAATGTTTTCACTTATTTAAGAAAATAGGATGGTACTTTCTAACACAGCATATGTTTATTATTGTTTTCTTTCCTTGAGTTTCTTTTCATTTAATAGTTTTCAACTCAATGAGAGTTCTGTTTGCTTCTTTTCCTTTTTTTTTGGCTCTACATCTGAGAAAGCAAGTGCAATTAATGGAGAAAACATCACTGCATTTCTGATAATTTTAACAGCTGCAGGCAGTTCAATATTTTGACTTGTTTTTTTAATGGTCTCAGTGTTTTCGGCTGTATCATAGTAGAAACATTGGAGATAGAGGGAAGACCAGTAGCCCCAATATACATATTATAGCCTTCTACTTTCTGTTCTTATTACAAAAAATATTAAAATATTTCAGTGCCTGCACTGGATATCTAACACAGTTCTTCTAAAAACTGACAAGTGCAAATTGAAAAGCAAAGTCCCGTTAATACAGTGTTGGAGGGTGTCACTGTGCATATTAAGTTTGGAATGCTCTGGGCCTTGCATAAATCCGAGCAATAAAAGAGATGCCAGTGAGAATCTTACATGTTCAGTCAATTAATATATGTCTATTTGACTTTTATTTTCTTTGCAGACCACAGATGACATCCTGGTGGCCTCGGCTGAATGTCCTAGTGATGACGAGGATATCGATCCCTGTGAGCCAAGCTCAGGTGGGTTAGGTTAGTCAACTTTTTTATTACTTTCTTTTATTTCATATTTGCATGCTCCAGTCCCCCAGAGTCCCATCTAGTGGGACAGTCCTTTCCTAAATAGCAAGGAGAAGTTGAATTGGGGTCTTTCTACACATATCTGTGTCAGCAGAGAGGGAGAGCTCGCTGTACGTTTTTCGAAGACAGCAGATGGGAGCACATTGATAACCATGATCTGACCACAATTACAGCTTTATTGAGGACCTGAGGATGGACTAGCAAGGGCGTTCTAGGGCCCCTGAAACTGTCTTGTCATGATAAAAAAGGGATAACTTCATTTTAGGAGAAAGGTGTTGCCGCTGGTTGTGCCTTAAGCATTTCCATGCAAGATAAAAGTACAATATTTCCAGTGTCGTATTAGGCAGAAGCAGAGTTCATTCTGAATTACTGTTTATGGTATGAAATACTGTGTAGATGGTAAAAACCTGAAGACATGAATACAACAGTCTCAAATTTCAAATTGTTTTACAGATTTTTTCCGAGCCAAGACTGTTAAGAGTGCACATTTCAGTTTGACTAGAAAAGAAAAATTTTGACATTCTAGTATTCTCCACGGAACAAAAAATTTGTAGTGTTTTGGCCTTTCCTATTCCCACTGAATAATGGAAATTTGGTACTAATTTTTCTCTCTGATAGAATTTCCCACTTATCTTAGATGCAATTAAATACTACATACTTTCTCTAAAAATCCAAATCTTTATCACAGTAGTGAAAGGAACGCAAAACTTCATAATAGCAATCTGAAGAATTATGTTACTCTGTAACCTTTAAAAAATCCCAGATCTCAAATCAACTACTCCTACTTTCTTTGCTGGCTTGTTAGCTTGTACCTTCCTGAGTGAACAGCTTGTGGTACCACATATGTCTCAGTTTTTCTGTGCTATTGGGTAGCACACCTGCTGTCAGGTGTTTTAGGTGATTTGGTAGTCTTTGGTACTTGCTATAATACTTCATAGTAAAAAGATTAGGATAAATTTGTTGTGCACTAATGTATTTAGGTTAAGTAGAAATCAATGAAATTTAAGACTGGTCTGTATATTAATGCGAATCAATACTAAGCCGTCTTAGTAGAACACCCCATAGCAGGGGAGCAGGTCTACACAGCCTTAAGACAGGTGCAATTTTGCTTCAAATGCACATGTGGGGTTCCTTTTTGATGTCATATAGCCTAATACCCCAGTGCAAAACTTGTTTATTTAAATTTAAGTAGAGGCAGAGACATTTATGACTTGTCTCAGTGTTTGATGGACCTGCTGCGTGGCATTAGAGCTCTTCCAGGAACTAAGATATTTATAGATTTATTGAGAATACTTTGGAGTTTGTTTCTTTTGCTTTCCAATAAAAGGATTAGAGAGTGTTTTTCAAAATGCCATGAGGTGGAATGACCATTCTTAAAACTGAGCAGCAACAGATACACCCCACCTTACACATTTTTATACCTCTCAGACATTTTACTTGCAGAAGTCCCAGACATCATGAGCAAGATATTTAGTAATGGTAATAACAACTCATTTTTTGAAAGTTTTAAAATAAATTTCCAGGACATTTTTTTTTCTCCTCTTCCCTTCTTCGTATCAAATTCTTGAGTTTAACAAGACTGTCTTGTCCAGTATGAGTCAATGCAGTAGATACTGCTCTGAGCTCATCCATGCCAGCTGCTTCCTTGCTTTTGTTATCTCAGGCATTGCTGTTCAGTAGGTAACTTGACATTTATCTAGTGTAAATGTAGATAACTTTAATTTTTTTTTTAGCTTTATAAGGCAACTGTAAAACAATGCATTAGTTACCCAGCACTAAAAAATTTTCCCAAGCCCTCTTATAGCGCAGCTGTTGAAGTAGAAATGTAATTGTATTAGCTCAGCCTTACAGCTTGCTGAAAGCCAATGAAATTTCAGAATAATTCTTCTCTGAGGTTGTTCTGAACTTCAGATCCAGGGTTGCAGTGATCGGTAGTCCTGGAGCCACGCACAGCCATTTAGCTGGTGGGTACAGGAATGGGAGGGGTGAAATGAACCTTTATGACAGGTTATCATTTCTATCCAAACTGTGGTCCAGAAGGGGAATGTGAATGTTAGTCTTCCTGCAAAACCTTGCTGTTACCTTTACATCCTGGTGTTTAGCTTTCTTATTTGAACTTGTCCTTCATCACCCAGCTATGCTTCTCATTTTTGTTTATTTGAGAGTGGTTTTACTGTTTCATTTCTTGGAACCCAACTGCTACTTCTTTTTTAAAAAAGTATCGACTGGCACAGGAACTATGTTCTTCTTAATCCCAATTGTCTGGATAATTTTATCTGTCATTCTTCACATCAAAATGTCACTTGTCCTCCCACTCTCATCTCTTAAAAGCTATTAATTTACCTCCTTCTTCATTGGCCTTGTCCTTGTCTCACAATTGAAACAACATGAACCAAAGGGGTTACTGAAGTCATAACTTCTAGCATATCTGTTTCTCTGTACACTGTTTTAGTCGTAGTGACTTGGTCTTATAAACAAGCTTTCTCCATGAGCAGTCCTGTAGGCACTGGTCCTTCTCAATAATACTGTAGTCTCCATATGGATTTGAGCTACTCCTAACAGTAGGCTGGAACTTAAGGGAGGAAAGCGTAATATTGGTGACAGTGACAGATTAATGATTTTTTAATTTTTCATTTGGGATAGGAGATGTAAAAGGATATGTTCCTCCATTTAAATTCTTCCCATGGCTTAGGTCAGCTTTTTTCGTGTAAACTTTTTCACAAATCAGAATTGCTTCTCCACAGGTACTTCTCCACATTCTCACTGATGCTGGTGAAGCTTATGTTTCCTAACAGATACTTCTGGGAGGCAGAATATATGATTATTGGGACTATTTTACTATTATGTTTTTACTTCAGAGGCCATAGCCTGAGATCCCGTTAGATTTCTTCTCTTGCTGCCTGATGGTCAGTCAGCAATGGGATCCACCCCAGTACAAAAGGTGATGCTCTCAGAGCTCTCAGGTCAACATTTTTTAGGCAAGAACACATTTAAGGGATGTCCAGAGCCCATTCAGTTTGACAGGGCCATACCTGTACATTTCTGTGATGATTGCCCATAATATGCCTATTTCTAACCAAAGTTCTCAGCTCAAAATTAGAGCCTGTTCAAGAAACAGTTTGAGTATGGTAAGCCTATATATCATAGAAAACATTGATTATCTAGATTTTACTAATTAGCGAGATTTTGCTTAAAATAGGGCTTCTTTTCTAGGATATATGTTGTAGTTTGTAGTGGCTTACAAGTCTCGGTCTACAACCACCAGCTTCGCTTTCTGTGCACCTGTCTTCTAAATAATAAATGGAAAGACGTAATTTGCAACAAATTTCATATGGGACATAAAAACGTAGACCAGATTAAGAGCTGCTAAGCAGCAATCCCATCAACTTGTCTGGAATATAAAGTCACAAAAACTATAATTGCAGGTTTCATTGTGGTATATGGACTGCTAAATGCACCGTAATTGGATGAAGTCATAACAAATTTATTAGGATGCAAAACTTAGTCAACATTTTTTTTTGTGTTATGTTTTGTACAGTAAGAGAACGTGTATTGCTTTCACAGTCTCTCCACATTCCACTCTCTTACTCTAAAAACTAATAACAACACAAAGAATAATGATGATGATGATGATTACAATAATAAAAATAAATAGTAGTTTATGTTTCCTCAGCTTCATGTCATAGAGGAAATAATGAGGCCTTTTCATTTTGTAGACAAATTATGAAAAATGTTAATGTAAACCTATCCAAAAAAAGGACCTGGGATGATTTAGTGATTTTAAGTGAAGACTTATAAAACTGTGGGTGGACAAAATGCCATTCTGCACATCAGGAGTTTTCAGCATTTCGTGAGCTCTGTACGGAGCTCTGATTTCTGCTGAGTTTCAGTGAGCATTTGTGCTACACAGCTTATTTGTTCCAGCTACACTGGGCTGGTATTTTATTTGTTAGCTGTTGTCGAGCCACTTCTGTAGCTATTGAAGTGTTCCAAAATGCAGAGAGGTCCAAACTAGGTCAAATGAAGTGAAATCATTAAGTTTAATGGGAGAGAAATCTAGACCAGGGAAAAAGTCTTATAGTTTTTAGCATGCACACGAACAGTTCTTTTTCTGTAAATTACAGTTAACTCAAACTTGGGCCTCGACAAAGGTTTGTGTTAGAACTTAGATTGAAAACCTCTCCTGACGGCCCCAGCAGAAATGGGATGGATAGCGATTTTGGCAGTCTTAAAGCCAGAAATGTACGGCATTTGCTAGTCTTAGAAGTGTTAGCAGAAGACAACCTTCAAAGTGAATCATAGAATCAGAAAGCTTTGGGTTGGAAGGGAGCCTTAAAGGTCATCTAGTCCAACCCCCCTGCAGTGAGCAGGGACATCTTCATCTAGATCAGGTTGCTCAGAGCTCTGTCCAACCTGGCCTTGAATGTTTGTAGGAATGAGGCCTCCACTACCTCTTTGGGCAATCTGTTCCAGTGTTTCATTACCTTCATGGTAAAAAATTTCTTCCTTATATCTAGTCCAAATCTGCCCTCCCTTAATTTAAAGCCATTACTCTTTGTCCTATGACAACAAGCCCTACTGAAAATATTTTCCCCATAAAAAGGGGTGAATAAAGGGTTTTGTAGAAACTAGCTTCTTTCAGGTTCAAATAAGTGTCTTTCAACCAACAGAAGTTCATGTGTTGCAACCAAAAAAAAACACTTCTTCATCTCTTGACCAGCATCTGTCTGTCAGCTTTTGGGTTCCACTTCCCAAGACAGTGTTTGATTGGTATCAGATCTTGTCTTTGTTCTGTAGGTAAATAGGATAAGAAAAGTCAGGGTCAGTGTAGTAGTAGGATCAGTAGTTCAGTGATGTGTACCAACTGGTAGCATTAGTTACCTTTCTAGGCCTGATTCTTGATTCTAAGGGGGAAACGGGATCAGTTATTCTCCTACTTTATGAATTAAGGACCAATAATAGGATAGATGCTTATGGACTGATCCTTGAGCATGTGTTGATTTTCCTACATCTTGGTCAGGCTCATTGCATTGCAGAAAACAGCTGGTGACGGTCAGAAATCTCCAAAATGTCAGTATAGACAAGAGAGTGTGAACAAGCCACGACTTGAGAGGACTCCTACAATTCAGTCACTGCTTTGGGGAAGGCTTTATCCTGGGAGAAGAACAGCATGGGGCTTTGCATGCAAACTGCTTCCTGCATCTGTACGTCCCCTGCGGTGAAGTAACGTGTGTTGGATAGATGGAGATGGCCAGGAACCATGTGTTCTCAAATGCTTTGTGATTGTTTAGGTTTAGTCCTAGTATTGATACCTATTTTTCTAATGGGCAGAGCTGTGAAGTATGGACTGTGAAAGATTTATGCTCATTATTAGAAGTTTTGCTCTTGTTTTCCTGTCATAAATTATTGCACTGTATTCCTGGTGCATCTGGCAGCGAGATAACATTGCAGTAGGAGGTGAAGTGACTCCTATAATTTATACATCACTGCAAGTGCCCTGTTTAATGCACTTCATGGAATTCATTGTGCGAGGAGCTGAAACAAAGGAAAATAAAATTACAGTTAGTTCATAGGGCTACTGTGTTCATTATGGCTCGAGACATAAAGGGAATATTTGTGCCTCAGTCCAATTATCCTGTAGTTCTTTATGCGTTTCCAGTACTAGGAAGATCGCTGGGTTGCCTTGAATCAGCCTTTTAAAATGCTTAGCTGAAGTACATATAGGAGTGCCTGTATGAGCTACTACAGTGTGAAAATTATGCTTTATTTTCAAACTTTCCAAATGTAAGCACTCACCATGTCTATACATAAAGGAACTGAAGGGCTTCAGATATAGATTAATTTTCCTATAACTGAAGTTAAAATAGTTGTTAAGGTTATTTACTTTTTTAATAAATCATACCCCCCCCAAAGCAACAGAAAGCCAATGGTTGCATTTTTCCGAAGTACTTTATTGCGAACTGAAGCACTTCTTTGTCAACAGACTGAGCTCTTAGTGTCTCTCACTGTGAATTACAAATCTGGCATTTCTCATTTGAATTTGATTAAAACATTTTTTTCCTAAATTATCTAAGAAAATGAGGTTAAAAATTATGGTTGATCCATTGTACCAACACTGATGTCTACTCTTTGCCAGCCACATCACTGAAACACAGGAATACTGAGTAGGATTGTAGCTTTCCAGCCAGTCCTAAGGATCTTCATACTTTCCTCATTTTGGGAGCAGCTGAAAACAATAGCATGTGCTGAAAAGAAGGGTTTTCTTTCACTGTAACTGATAATTTTTCAATATTTTAGAGAATTCTGACTCCTCAAATGCACTCTGTGTAATTTTGGTGGTAGTGGTAGTGTTCACACTCCTATACATTCTTTCTTTGTGTAACCTCAACTGGTACAGGGGATTTTTGACCAACATGAAATTATTTTAAAGTTTATTTTTTAAGCACACTTTAAGACAAAATGCAGCTGTGGTGAGCTAAACATGCCCTTTAAATGTGAACAGTTAAGTAGATACTCCTTGCTGAACATATGTAATTCAAAGAGAGGTTTAATACATAGCCTAGAGATGACAGCACAGGCTAATGCTTTCTGGCGTGTATTAATTGCAGTCACAGTGATATGAACATGTCAGGAGGCAGAATATGAGGAAAACTGGGGAGCTGGCTTTTTTCCTGAGCGTAATAGTTCCCTATCAGTGCAATATCAGTGGCTCACTATGCTCTAAGACTGGTTAGAAATATTGACATCAGGTTGCTATAAATCATACAAAGCTCTCTGTTACCTTGCACAAGGCCTTCTCCACTGGTGCGTAAATGATGAACGGATTCCCTTGTCTGTGAACTTTGAGGGTGCATTCGTATTCCACTCATATTCTTGCGAAAGTTGGACATTCTCACTTCAGTAATATATATAAGAATGGCAAACATTCGTGATGTAAATACTGGGGTTATTATTTGTATGGCAGTACGTAAAGCTCTACTTCATGCTTCAGACATATGCAGACAACATGAAAAGACAGTTCTTATTCAGATAAATTTATTAAACGGCAATTCCTAGTACTGCTATTACATGTTCAGTGATTTGGAGTTAGACATCTCCACAGCATAGACAAAACCAGATGGTAATGTTTCTAGTAGTTTGATGAAATTTACTCATTTTATGAACAATTATTCAAGAAAAAAAGGGGACACTACTCAATGCTTCTGAAAGAGTGGCCCATGAAAGAAGGCTCTGTTATTTGTCTTTCTTTTAAAGATGTGAAACACTCCTTATGACTCACTTTTGGAGGTATTTACAGGCAAAGCTGAAGCACATGATCCTGCTGCAATACCAGGACTGGGATGTGAATGCAGAGAAGCAAACCAGGCAGAAATAAATCTAAAAAAGTACAAAATTACTGAGTAAGGTATTACATAGACCTTAAAGAATTAATTAACTGCTAATGCAGTGGCTTTGTCAGACACACAAAACAAAGAAATTGGATCTAAGACTGTGCCGCCCTAAACAATGCAGTCCTGATTTTTAAGTCTGGTATTCAAGATTTTCAATAATACAACCAATTAAGCCCCATTTTCTGTGCGTGTATCCCTAATATGTGTAGATAGGTTCTAGGCAGCTCTAAATCTTTTGTGATTCTTAGTTGTTAGCCACAGAAATAAAGATATGTGTGCTTTGACAACCTTCGCTATGAGATGTTTCCACCATTTTCAAAAAAGGTTTAGATCTTTTTAATCTGGCATCGAAGGATCACTTAACTGAAGAACAGGATGTAAACATATATAGAGAGATATATATGTTTTTGAACTACACGTTTTATGTATATTGCAATAGATAAACTGTATCATTCATTTAGATGCTGACAATCTTTCTTTCTTTTTTAAAATACTGAGTCAGATTTAATCCATTATGTGGCCCATGCTGATCATGTCAGTTGAAGTTTATTGAACTCCAACAGGGAACAATCTGTGTTTTGTCTTCTAAAATATTTCTTTCCAATTTGGGATAGAAGCACAATACACTAAGTGTAAGAAAACCAGCACTGACCTGTCCTAATATGCATCCTGAGTGAGTAATTTGGTTTGCACGTTATATTGTAAATGTTAGATTTACTGAATCCAATTACATAAAGCCAAATAAAGATTACGTAGACTCTTAATATATTTTCCATGGGTGGATTTCACGCACTGGCATTGGTGGAAAAATGCAGAAATTATGTAAATCAGTAATTGCAAAACTGAGGTTTCCAGAAGTAGTTTAATAATTTGCTGACTTGAGTGAGACTTTTTTCTTGTGAAATAAGGAACTCTGGAAAGGCAGAGGATTTCCTTGTGCAAGGATGAAGTAAATTGCTGATTGAATCTGGAACAGGTTCTGTTAAACTTCGTGGGAATCTGCTTTAAAATCCTAAATTAAAGTGTAGAATCCTAAAAATTGGTCTTTTGAATCAAGCTTACACATAGCATTAAGACTGCACGTAGATTGTTGACATAAATAAATGAGTTGTTCTAGTTTGTTTGAAATCAGACAATATGCTACTGGTGCCTTGATTAATGCAAGCCCATTGTGTTCTTTGAGCTACACTTTGTACATTCTGATTTGATTTGCTACATCTAGTGCTTATATTTTCTTGCATACTGTATTGTGGACACTAGCAATACTGAAACTGCTTTTTGTCACTTTGTAATACGTATGCATTGAATTTGCTGCTTTTTATGGAAAAAAAACCTCTTTTCCTCAGGACTATTTATCATCCTTGTTTTTATGGACATGGTAGTAGAAGAGAGAAAATATTTTGCAAAGTTATAAAAAGGTTTATAGCCATAGTACTGGCCTGAATTAACATCGTATTGCTCAACTTCTATGCCAAGGCTTTCTCTCATACCATATTTGAAAAATGTGATGTTAAATCAGTTTTTTTAAAATTCCATAGGAAATTTGCTGTACCTCGGCTACTGTTTGGAGGAAGGACCAGACAGGAAGTTGGGGATCTGAGGCAGCCACCCCTAGCAAACGGGGAAGATTTGCTAAGGAAGTGGGAAGCTGGCTGCACTGCGTGCAGGACACAGGGCAGAGGCCAGTGCTTTGCTTCTCCTGAGTTAAATGACACAGGGCACTGTCTATTCCTGCACTCTTTTGCAGCTCAGTTTTTCTGCATTCAAACAGGGATATTACAGGTGTGCAAGCAAATCATTGTGCTTCTAGCTAACCATTTGCAATACCTGATAAATTCAATTAGCATGGTGTTACAAAGTAGTTGGTGTACGCCAGCTGCAGCGTTATCAGCGAATTACCATGTTAACAGACTGCTGGCAGCGAACAGGGTTGCTTACCCCACTTCTAGACAAAGGAGATAAGGGCAAATAGCAAATTTTTTGTCAGAGTTTTCTAGCAATTGGTACAGTGTGGATTTGCATTATCTCTTGCATACCTAGTAGTAGGACCATTGCTGCTAATTTTGAGCTACTTGCTGATTTAAACTTCTGTGGAAACATTTTTTTTTTAGTGTGTGACTACTCATTTCACAGCCTGCAAAGTGGCAGGTGAATGCTGACAAGTTTGAGAACTAGGTATTCTCTAAGGATATTGCTCATAAATGGAAGTAGGGAAAATTCAAGGCAAAAGTAACCTGTAATGAGGATGCATGTACCTGAGATAGTCTAACCTTAGGCTATCTCCTTCTAACTATATAAAGACCTGAATGGAACCTTGTTCTGCTGTGTTGACATGCTATTCTGGCCCATAAGTTTCAAAACCAGCACTTCTCCCGAGGTTAAGAGCTGTGGTCTAGATTTGGGACTTTGACAGTTTAAATATAACCTGGCTTAAACAGTAGATTCTGACGTAGGTACAGCACATGTTTGTAACATAGCCTTTAAAAAAGTTACAGAAAAGGGATAAATGAAAAGAAAGATGAAAGCAATGAGAACATGTGAATTATATTCCAAAATAAGACAAAGCTTTATAGATATCTCAGTCTTTTTCCTTGTGCTAACATCAGAGAGACCAGAACTGTTTTATAGAGTACAAAGAGAGAAGCAAAGAAAAACAAGGTGGTCTTATTCAATGTTAATATTTTTATCATGAGAAAAAGAACAATAATTACATCAAGTGTCATTTGTATCGATCCTGAGTCCATTTATGTTTCTCTTCCTGCCTCTTGGGTGGCTGATCAAATGTAGCTGTATCTTCAAGTTGTATCCGAGCCTTTGTTTAGCAGGTGTAGTTTGGTATTTGTAGCGGTCGCATTTCCAGCGTGTGCGCATGTATATTCTGGATGTCTTGAAAGCCTGGCTCCTTCTTTTCCCAGGCACATTACCAATTTTGTCGGTAATGGATCTGACTTGATGACAGTATTTAGAGGAAATTGAATGCAGTGTGCTTTCAGCTCCCAGCGTTTAAGCCATATAGATAATGTTTGTGGCACAGACATTTATCTCTTCATGTAGCATCTGCTTAGTGAAGGAAGACAGTCAGGGAATCACCCATGGCTGCAAAGATGAATGTAAGTGTCTGGACCTCCAGCTCGTTTCATGAGCAAGAATCGTTCCTTGCTCTGGAGGCCGAGCCATCAGATTCCTCACTCTTTACAATTACGTTTTGGTGTTCCCTTGCAGAAAACTGGTTCCTAGATTAGGTGGTTTGGGGTTTGGGTTTTTTTGCTTTTTTTTTTTAATGAGATGATAACGATAAAAATGGCAAGCACTGAAACCTTCGTCCTGTGAAGCTCCATAGCAAAGCTTTCACTAAGTTATGGGGCTTTGAGCACCCTGGTCTAGTCGAAAGTGTCCATGCCCATGGGAGGGGCATTGGAACTAGGTGATCTTTAAGGTCCCTTCCAACCCAAGCCATTCTACAGTTCTATGAAGTTCTGTGAGGCCCAAACATCACTGTCGCTAACACTGTGAGTTTTTTGTTACAATGAAGCCAATCTTACAGTTAGCTGCTGCCAAAAATTTATGTTGCCAGTGTCCCTGCCCTTTTCTTGCTGTAACACTGATGTTCATCTTCAAGGAGCTAGAGCTGCAAGCAACTAAGTGAGCAAAAGATACTGGTTTAGCTGTCTGAACTGGTTCCCTACAATTACAGCAGCTTAGCTCTGACTTGAGAACATGCTATCGGTAGTATAATTGTGTTTTGTCTTCCTTGTTTTATCTTACTAGCAAAAGTATTTAATTTTTTTCCCATTTAGGGATATTTCAGTTTAAAATTTAGACTACCCACTGACTTTGCTGATCAGTCAAAATTTCTGAAGCAAAGTTACAAATTACCAAAGATTTCCTGGAACACACACAAAAATGGGATAAATTACTTCATGTAGAAAAGAAAAAAGCAGAAGTGCAAAGGTGGCTGACATATAGAAGTGGAGAGAGGTAGGACTGACAGCTAAATTTGTAAAAGGAGAAAGAATCCATATTTGGAGGGAAGGATTACTAAAACAGGAGCAATACAACTGAAAATGTTAAAGTATACTAATAAAAATGGTAAGAGCACAGAGATGAATACTAAAAACATTAAGTGATATATTAGTTCACATTTTCCATTTTGGCTAAAATTAAATTTAGTTTTGTGGAAGATTTTTTTCACAAAAGCTTCTTATTAAACTGTGTGAAATATTCCCCTTAGCTCTGCGGAGCATATTAACTTATAAAATCCATTGATTTGTTATGCTCTATCAATTGGCACTCTGCTAAGTTGTCTCCCCTTAGACTCATGTTGACATTTAAAGAAGATTGAGACAACAACCCTTCCACCTCTCAACCACAGGAAAAAAAAATGTTACTTGCAAAACCTGCAGTCCTAAGGAATTGGTAGGATTTGTAAGTGATTTGAAGTCAATATATGTCAAATCACTGCACTTGGAAATAAGCGCTCTGTTCTGTGTAGAGACAATGTTTAGCTTCTTAGCTAAACAAGCTTTTTAGCTGTGGAGGGTGTTTCACTGCTAGACTATTTTTATGACTAGCTAAGTTAGTTAACATCACTTTAGAGGTATTTTAATGCATTATATCTTTCCCTCTGAGAACCTTCAAGATTTCAATTTATAGGAAGTAAAGAACCTGGGTTTATGCACCAAAGAGATACCTTAATAATTTTCTCTCAAACACATTTGAAAGTAAGTTATTGTCTTGTTCCCTCAAACTCAGTAAGTGTCTGGCAGATTTCTTAGAACAAATGCAGTGGAGTGAGTTTGAGATGGCAAATGTACCTACTCTGCTCGTAAGCACCACACCTCTCCACCACATCACAGTGTGTTGTGTGTGCAGGTCTCAGCTGCCGTTCTGTTCGAATCACGATGCCATTATAATCAAGGAGCATAGAGCGTGTGTTGGGCAATGCAGCTAGTTTTGTGGTACCTCTCTTACTTGGATTCGATTGTGGCTTTGGGTATAGACTGTTCCAAGTCTGATGAAAGTTTGTCACTGAGCTGTAGCAGCCACAAGTGGAACCACCTCACACTCCTTCCCTCTCATGGCAGCTCAGTCATTGACTGACATCCCCTGGGGAGCCAGTTCTTGTCTCCCATCCAGAGCCACTTGAGGCTCGGTAGGAAGGGACTGGGCTGAGATACCCCTGTATTCAGACCAGGACAGGTTTGAGCTTAGTCACTTGCACAAGTTTTCAGCAGATCCTCATCCTGGTTTTGCAGTTGGGCTACATCTATCCCACTGGTTCAGCAGCGGAACCACTGAGATTTGTTTTTCGGACATATTCGTTGTAATGAGATGTTGAAATTGCAGTGAGCTCAGAAACTAATTCACCAGAATCCAACAATGCTACAGAAAGTCGACCACAAACAGGTCTACAATGATAGCATACAGAGTGAAAATTAATATGTGTCCTGTATATAATTGCCTTTATGCCTCATTGCAAATGCAGTAGTTAAACATTCTTGTCTTGTGAGTAATTTCCTATTCACAGTTTGTGGGAAGGCATAAATGTAAAGAAAACAGGTTTGGGGTCCTTTTGTTGGTTATTTTGTTTTGGTTTTAAGTCTGCTAATTTCAATTCACAAACACCATAGGAGCCTGCAATTCCAATTTTCTTTTCACAGTATTAATGAAAACTGGGCACTGAAGAGAGTCAGATTTTTCCGTTTAAATTTTAAACCACTTAGAAATAGTCAAGAATAATAACTTTCTAATCCATTATTACACAATGTAAAACTGTGCTCAATTGCTATTATTTCATGCAAAATTTTTCATAAGTGGTAGAAGAGGCTTTTAAAAATCAGTCTCTTCTAAGCTGGTCTTTAAGGCAATCCAAAAAGGCTGGTTGTATGCTGTTCAGAGGAAGAGTTGTGCATCAGAGAAGTTGTTTTAAGAAAGGATCATTGCACTACAAGATGACTTTTATTTCCTCTCGCTGTTATGACATGGTCTGAGCATAATCACAGTCTCTGTGATTTTCTCTTGTACCTAATCAAACCATCCTCAACTTATTACAGATTGTCTCAGGATTGTTTGGGCATGTCATTTTATTCTTAAAAATCATTTTTATGACATTTAATTTTAACATTCACCTCTAAAGTATTTAGCTTCTCGTTTACAATAAGAAACTTTATCCAGGATGAAGTTAGTGTCTTTTTGATGCTGCAGACACTGACAGAGACCGTAACCAAGTAGCAGACAAGGTTACCCATAAACATGCCTCTGCTGCTGTGCCAGGAGCCAGTGACTCTGCCTGGTTCAACTACCAAGATGCAAGGGAGAAAACTGCATGTTGTGTTTCTCAAAGACTAAGATTTCTGTACTCGTATAATCTTCACTTGCTCTCCATTAAGATCATCTGTTGTCCCTTGCAGTAGTTCCTGTCTAGAAAGGGAAAAAAAAATCAGGTAAATTCCCCTTGGATACTCCAGTCTCAGTCAAACAAAGGTTCTGCTTAAATAGAAGGCAGCTGTTTCAGAAATGTTATGGATGGGCATTTGTTTATTTACATATTCTTTTTTTCAGAAGTTTGGGCTGGCCTTTTCACAGTGGCCTTTTTCTCTCTGTCTCAGAATAGGACACTTGCTTTAGCTTGTGCTCTGTTAGCCTTTCCTACCTGAAATGCTCACAGGCAAGCCGGTGTGCTTAGTGAAACTTTCCTCTTATTTCCGCCTCTTTCATTTGTCTTGAGAGGCCCTGCTAGGTTAAAAGCATATTTTAATGTAAATGGAAGAAAAATAGCAAGAAGTCATTTCCCTTGCTGAACTCCTCCTTTTACAGAAGTCCACACAAATGTACCAACAGATGCTTTAAAAATGTTGTAGGTTTAAATAACATTAATGTAGTGGTTAAATATTCCTCAGACAGACGGGATAAATGAGATAATTGTGAAAACATTCTTAAAAATAAAAGGATGCCATCAGGTGAAAGGCAGGAGTTTAGGTAACATTGAAAACTATTCCCTACATGTGTTTTTTCAGGTTGCAATGTTAAAACAATGTTTTCCTCCGACCAAGCTGTTAAGTGTCATTTAGTAGACATTAATTGTAAAGTTAGTTGACGGCATTTGGCCCAAATGTGTGTATTTTAAAGAGAAAGACCAGCTGTTAGTCCATCAGATATTGACAGAGTTTATTCAGTTGCTTCTATTGTTTCTCAAACAGAAATTAATTTTCTAATCACATACGGTAAGATAAGAATTTGTCTCATTTTCATTCACTGTGGAAATACTCAGGAGTCTTTATTCTGCAACAATGCATTGTCTCTTGTAAAACAATAAATAAAACCCCGTGCATAAAAGAATTTCCATTTTCTACAATAGCTACAGTGAAGAAACAGGATCTAAACCAGCCACTGACTGCTTTGAGACAGACCACATTTCTTAGTAGGGTGGCATCCACCCTGAAATGAGAAGAAACCTTAGAGCCTTCTGAAGCGAGACTTCAAGATCTCTTGTGTAGTCATAGAAAATACCAATGGCACCAACTTGTAACAACTAAGAACTTTCAGAGGAGAAAAAAAAGAAGTTAAAATACTGTTTGATACGAATGACAGTTTTCTTGAGTCTTACTGCGGGGCCTTTGTTCTTTCAGCCAAATAAAATGTCACCTTCTTTAAACCTATGTGGGATAACTGCCAGGAAGTGGTGTTTCAACAGTAAGAACACAAATCACCAATAAATAAATGATGAGTAATACCAAGGCGGGGAGGGAACTGAGTTCTTTGGCGTTGGCGTTTGTGGCTTTTTTGCTGTGTTTTATTATTCATGGGCCAATTGTGGATGTCTGTAGCTGGTGGCTCCTTTAAATTCTGGTTGTCTAAACTTGTTGCGATTTTTTTACCACTGTTGATGATTTGAATGGCATTACTTTTAATGTAGCATCCTTAAAATCATCATCTTCCTATTACGTCTTTATAGGGCAAAAAATGTTACTATGAGTCATAGCATGCTGTCGTGCACCTTGAGCAAGACACCAATACACTTTGATAAAATGCTAGTTGTAGGCAAGGCCTGATAAAGCTAATATTATGAATATAATCTAAAACTAGTGTTTAATAATACTTTTAGTTAATTTCTATATTTTACTGACTGCCATGCATAATGATTTAAAATGTGGTTTCTGTAAGTGAGCCTGGATGCTTAATAAGAGCGTTCTGCACTGCTCAGTGGGAAACCCTGGTTCTCTCACTGCTCTTTTCTTGCTCCTGAGCTCAGCCAAAGCTGGCAGTGCTGAGGGTTTACAGCCTCTAAGGAGTTAGGAAATGCTGGTATAATTAGAGGAATATTGCACAGACCCAGGTCACTTTGGTTTTTGTCCATGACACTTGCTAAGTTGCAGAAGAAGATCCAACTCAGCTATTGCCGCTTAAAGCGATTCTATGCAAAGATCTGCCTCTCCTCCTTCTGCAAAACGCAATAAAGAAAGGAGATCATGGGAAATGCATAAGCATTGTGTGTGCTGTGAGCATTTAACCTAGAAATTCCTCCTGGAATTAGGCTTTCATTACACATGGCTGTGCAAGGCAATAAAATGTGCCAGACAACACAATAGTTCCTATCAAGAAGACTTTACAGTCTGAAGACATAGGTCAGTTCAGTTCATGTCACAGCGTCATCAGTCTTGGCAGAGAGGTGGGTTCATAGAAGGACAGTTCTTGGACGGGGCTCGGAGCAACCCGATCTGGCGGAAGACATCCCTGCTCATTGCAGAGGGCATTGGACTAGATGACCTTTAAAGGTCCCTTCCAAGCCAAACTATTCCACGATTCTGTGATTCTGTAAGGCTGAGCCCTTGCTCTGTGCAATTTGAGAGGTTTTTTTCTGGGCATAAGGAGTTGCTTGAAGGAGTGTCTGGTATTGGCATCTATGATGAAAAGAGGGAATGGGGGAAGTAGAGTGAAAAAGTGCTCTAAAGTGTAGCCATGTTCAAGAAAGGCTCTGTGAATTAGAAAAGAGAAGGTAGGGTTGGATAGCTATCTAAAAGTAATTAAAGTAAATATGATTAGCTTGGAAAAGAAAAAAGAAATAAAAAATAGTAGAAGGGAAGGATAAATTGAGAAGCTTGCTGAGGATAGTCCAAAGGAGAGCTGAGGATACCTTATTTGTAGCCAACTTAATGGCTGCTGTCATTTATTGTTAGGGGAAATTTTGATTTTTCCCTCCATTGTTTGCTAGTCTGTCTTATCATCACTGTCAGTAGATACTGTAATGTCACTTTCTGTTCTCTACAGAAGGAGAGAAAGAGAGAGCGAAGGAGTGGGAGAGGGAGATCCTTTCCTCCCAGACATTCGTGTTCTGGCGTTTAATTTGTGGCGTGCCTGTTATTCCAGATTATTTAGGCATTCTTCGCTTAATGACATCATTTGGAGAAATTATACTTTTGAAGGCTAAAATGAGATTTTCCTTGCTGTCTTTTTCCTTGTTTAAAAGCCTGTTTACTCTTGCTGACAGACATGAAAATGGAACGGGCTGCAAACCTAAATGTTTTCATGCCAGTAGAGTAGGGCACATTGATAGGCAGTCCTGACCTAGTGAGTGCAATTAGAAAGATGCATGTTTGTAGCGGGTAGATATGACTAACTCCTCAATGTGCAAACTCAATAATAACCTCTCCCTTATTTCATTATCTACCTACAGCAAATCCTACCAGGGCAGGAGGAGGAAGGGAGTACCCTGGCTCATCCGAGGTGATTCGTGAATCCAGCAGCACAACAGGCATGGTGGTTGGGATCGTGGCAGCAGCGGCGCTGTGTATCCTCATTCTCCTGTATGCTATGTACAAGTACAGGAATCGAGATGAAGGATCGTATCACGTAGATGAGAGTCGAAACTACATCAGTAACTCAGCACAATCCAATGGGGCTGTGATCAAGGAAAAACAGCCCAACAGCGCTAAAAGTTCCAACAAAAACAAGAAAAATAAGGATAAGGAGTACTATGTCTGATCTCAACATCTAAAAGAACGCTTGTATAGAAATAGTCTTCATTTTATCTGAGACATAATACAAACTTATTTACTTTACTTTTTATGAAGCACATTCAAAAACAAACAAACAAACAAGACAGGGAATGCAATCAGAAAGGAAAGACTGTTTTTAAAAACAAGTATTTCATGCTCTTGGTTTTCAGAAACAGGAGCTGATAAATTCCCTAAATCCACAGTGTTTTCATTTACTCTGCCTGTCTTTATGTTGCTGGAACATTTCTGAAAGACAATGATGACACCACGCATTCATAAAGCAAGGAGTATTACTACAACATCAAGGCACAATATGAAACAAAACAAATTAAAAAAAACAAAACAGGAAAAAAAAAGAAATAAGAAGCTACCTATCTGATTCTGGATTTAGCCAAAGTGCTAGCGCTTTCTTGAGAAGTAAGTTAGTCTTATTGTCAGAGAAGACTGTCATTATATGTGGTGACTCAACAAGCAAACATAAAGAGTTTGCCGTCTGGTGCAGTGAAGCAGTGATTGGAAACTTGCATTTGAAACAAAGTGCTGGCTTTTCTGAAGACTTACGTAGAAATACTTTCAAAAAGCCCCTTTCTGGTTGTGAGGAGAGTAGTACGGAGGCCTTATTTTCAAAAACAAAAAGAAAAATCTGGAATATAAGGCACATTTCCACAAAAAAAAGAGAAAAAAAAACCCCGAGGGCATAGATGCAATCATTGGGAAATTTTCATGCACGCTTAATATGTTATTACATATGTTTATATAAAAACACATCTATATGTGCTTTCTGGACTGTGATAAGTGATGTTTTATAGCCTGTTGTATAGAAAATGCAAACTATATCTGCTCTTCAGCCATTTTTGGTAAACTCAATGTTATAAGTGTTGCTAGGTATAGAGAGTTTTATGACATCTGGAGCAACAGACATACTTCAGTTTTTTTGCAGCCATTATAAATTGTCCCAGACTTC